>Ga0209710_1000163_pt1 | contig 73420 bp, 67 predicted proteins | sample ArcticOcean_MG_C_5_FD_187436 | JGI IMG/M metagenome (GOLD analysis project Ga0209710, IMG submission 187436) | Marine microbial communities from western Arctic Ocean - ArcticOcean_MG_CB4_138 (SPAdes) (version 2) | ecosystem: Environmental > Aquatic > Marine > Oceanic | place: Arctic Ocean...
TTTAGGGTTTGCAAACCCTGAACACGGCGTCGGTGCTTCCGTGTCATCCGTGTCATTCATAATACGGATGCCTTCGCGTGCGTTTTTTTCAATGACGCGACAGGCGCGCCGGAACCGTTTCGCCCAGGCGGACGGAAAAAACGCGTCGACGGAAATTTGATCGTCGTCTCCGTTCGTATCGGCGTCTATTTCCTTCCCGCCATCACCTCGTTTCCTCAAATCCCCACGGAACGGGTAATTCCCTCGGAACTCGATGACCATCCCGCAGTGCGCCTTGCTCCACCGCCCGGAGGCTCGCGCGAGCCAAGGTGTGATTTTTTGTGTCAGCGAGCTCGAGCTCGTTTTGTGTTTCGTCGGGATCGAGTTGTTTTTGTCCTTTTCCAGACAGAGTTGTGTCTTTCCGGCGTTTCTTTCAATCTCCGAGATTTCCGAGACATCCCTGGTCCCCGCCGCCGCGCGTAACGCGCGCACCGCCGCGTGAAGCGCATCCTGCGCGGTCGATGGTGATGTGCGTGTATCGCCCGCATCGCCCATCCACCGCGAATTCCCCCGTCCTTCCGAAACGTCATCTCTCCACAAACGTCGCAGCGCGAGTTCCAAACGGTGTGCGGTTTCCGCCGCGTCACGCAACGCGTGTTCGTTCGTGGCGCTCGCGGCCGCCGCCCTGGAAGCCGCCATGACACCTTCCCACGCTAACTCCGCAGTCTCTAACGATGCTAAGTGGTTTGAAACCCCAACGAGCTCGCGCGCGCGTGCCAGGCACGGTTCTTCCCTTGCCAACGCGGTTGTCTCGTCGTTCTCGTCGTCGCCAAAATCCCCGACCAAGGCGAGCCTGGCCAGCGACGACAGATGGTCCACCGCCCTCACGCGTTTCTCGAGCTCGCCGATCTCGCAACACAAGGAAGTTCGCTGCGGTACGACAAAATCACCCTGTCCCTGGAACGCCACCAAAACTGCCTTTTCAGGGATGGCCATCACGCCATTCGCGCGCGCGGCCGTGTGCCTCGGAGACATCGGAAGCTCGGACCAGACGAAAACAACGGTCTGGTGCCGACCGCGCGGAGAAAGGATTTCGGGCGTCCCCGATTTTTGAAAGCAGAAAACACGAATGCCAATTCTGGGACGGGCCGCTCCACACACCCGACGTCACGTCGTGGGACGCGTGCGTCCTTTGGTGGGTCGTGGTACAGCGGGCAGGCGAGTCACGTGGCCCTGGAAGAAGAGTCGTGCCGGCATGAAATCCAGCTCTTCCATGTACGGCGCGGACCCGCTGTGGTCGGATTCGGAGGATGGGGATTGCGAGGGTTCAATTGATAGTGTCAATTGGAAATCTCGGGCGGATTCACGGTCCCACACCCAAGACTCACTCGCCACTGGCTTCAAAAACCCAGACGACACCCTCTCCACGGACTCATTCGACGACGATTCCGAGGATGACGCCATGTTCGTCGCCCTGGTCAGCGCGATCGTGTCGTCACCTGCCTTGGCGGGATTGGAAGGGAACACTTTCGTGGAGTTAAGCGCAAACCACCCGGTCGAGATGGATCCTGACGAATCTTCGCACGAGTTCCGGGAACGGAAAGAGGATGGTACGGGACACGAATCACCTGTGTCTTGCTCAGACGACTCCACGTGGTCATCCGACTCGGAGTACTCATCCGATTCGGAGAGTCCGGTTCGTGTTCCGAAAAGCAAAAGAAGCGCTACCCCGTCTACCCGGGTGTACGCCGCCGCCGCGACGGCGCCGACCCGCGAAAAAGCGCGCTCGCGAGCCTTCGTCCCACCCGCGGTCCCCGACTTGTCCGCCACGCGCCCATCACCTGGGGGAGGCCGGTGGGGCCCGCCTCCGAGGCGCAAGCCGTCGGTATCGCCGGTGAACGCGCCTGCGATGCCCCCCAACGTACCGTTCACGGTGCGAGCCGCCGTGGCGAGGGCGGTGGCGAAGTCGCTCGAGACGAAGGCGGCGCGGGCGGAGATGGCGCTGTGGCGCGACGAGAGCGACTCGAAAGCCGTGATCGCGTGTGTTGACGATTTGGAAAGGAAAGCGGAGCTCGCGCGTGGTCAAGCCATCGCGTGGGAACTGTCCGCCGCGCTTGAGCGAGCGCAGAACAGCGGCGCGTTTGAGGAATCGCCGGAGTCGGAAATCGCAAACTCGCGCGTTCGCCGGTCGCCCAAGTTCGGGTTCGGCAAGGCGAAGCGAGTGACGCTTTTTGGCGAGCTCGAGAGGGACGACGTTGGTGCGGCGGTGTCACAAATACCTGTTACGAAACCTCGCACACAACTTAAACTGGCTGCCAAGCAATCGGGCGGGTGGAGAAAACCCGTAACGAAGCGAACGGCGCGCGCCGAAAACAACCGCAAAGCCGGCTCCGGCGCCGAAACGTCCGAAGCCGCCGAAAACTGGTGGGACCAGCCGTTCGGGTCCGTTTTCAACACGAAACCTTTACGGTGGACGGATGGCAAGAAAACGCAAAGCGCCACAGGTGTTTCACGGACGAGAGGCACGGATACACAAACTCCCAGTGATAAAACTACTCCGCAGGCTTTGCGCAAAAGCGTAGACGCCATGCGGTGGAAATCGAGCGGGTCGCGCGGTGTTGCGAAGTGGCACCTCCCGGCGGCGAAACAAAAACAGATACGTAAACCCACCCATCGCGACGACGTCGACGCGATGTCCGACGATTCCGCGGAGTGGTGGGATTCGGGGCGGGCTGGGTCGTCCCGGTTGAAAGCGCTGCGCCGGATTCGGCGACGCAAGTATTTGAGATCCACAAACGCTTCCTCAAAGGACCCGACCGCGCCGCGCGTCGCGGGCTCGGCGTGGAGCTCGCCTGCGAAGAGTACCTCTCGAAAAGATTCGGGTTCCGAAACGAAACAGTCCACCGAAACTGTCACGCCCGCGATTCCCTCCGATGCGGTTACCAGGCGACGCGTCCCGTCCGTCGCGTTCCGGCCGCTGAGGTCGTGTGTTACGCAAAGACGAAAAACGCAAAGCAAATCGTCTGCAACGTTCTTCACCAAAGCGTCGCGCTCGAGGTTGGCGTCGACGGCGGCGCGCTTGCTCGAAACGTTCACCAAATTTGGTTTGCCCAATTTCCAAATCGACGATAACGACGCGAGCACTCCCGGTCCCGGTGCGTACGACGTGGACGTGTCCGCCACGAGGCCTTCCGTGCGCGGGCCGATTTTCGTCGAGTCGGTTGGTGTTACAATTCGCGTTTCGACGAAGCAAGACAAGGTACACACCTCCGACGAGTCTTTCCTTGATTTGTCCTCCGAGAAACACAAAGTCGCGTCCGGAGTGAAGAACACGTTTCCGTTCGTCGACTTCGCGAGGTGCCAACCCAGGGTAACGTACCTCGCGGAGTTGGTGGATAAAGCGGCTGAACTCGAGTGGAACCCGACGTCTGGTGAACTGTTAACCCGACACGTCGCGAAACGAAAAGGTACGTGTTGTATTTCCCAAATCCCGCCTCCCTGTTTTGACGATTGTCCTGAGTAATTACTCATACACGTTACGAAATACTGACACTTTTCTGGCAAAACGTAAAAAGTCGCGCGGTACGAATTCGGCGACGACGATTTCGTAGATGCGTTGACTTTGAAAATCGCGAGGGGCGAAATCGTGGCGCCTAATGAAGCGAGCCGGTCACTCGCCGAGCCACGAGTGAAAGGTGGGTCGTGGAGCACCGGTTTGAAAGATTTATCTGAACAGCGGCAGGGTGAAGATGATTCACTTGAAAAAATCCACGCTGATTACGAGTACACGACGTTTGACCCGCGCAAAAATAAAGTGGTCACCCACTCCTTCGGGGTCGCTCCTGACAAGAACTTGATTCGGGAAAAGGAAACCGACGAGGCCATCGCGAGGGGCCCATCTTTGACACACGGCGCACCTGATACGCTCGCGCAAGGCCGAGCCGCGGGCGGCGGCGTTTTGCCGCTGCGGTACTATCTTTCAAGAGACGAGGATTACGCCGGCGCGGTCGCGAAACGCGAGGCGCGGGAAAGAGCGCAGACAACCGAAACGTTCGAAAACAACACGTTCGGCGTCGGGGGCGCGCCCGTGGTGGCTTCTCTCAAAGTCGCAGAAGCCATTGATGCGCTCCGTCGGGCCACCCCCGGGACGGTGTTCGGGCTCGCCGCCGAGAGGTGGGCGGCTAGGGACGGGAAGGAGAGGGACGCGAAAGCGGAAAGACAACGAAGAATCGCCAAAAACGAACAGCCGTACCTCGCCGGCCGCGCCGCGCGCTTGCTCGACGATTTCGACGACGAAACCCCCGTGGAACACACGGCGAGGCTTTCAAAACTCAAGGAAGCCTCTTTGAACTTGACCGGCGGCGCCGCTTGGCTCGGTCAGGAGGCCTTGAAGCTGGTGACCGACGCGACGCGGCCGAGCGCGCCGGGGTGGACGATGCTACCGTTGGAGGTGACGACCGCCCGAATCGCGGCTGGAAGAAACGTAAAACCCGGCGACAGACCTGGGCTGGATGTCAAGATCAACCTGGTCCGGACGAAAGGGTTTTTGGAAGGAAACGGGGCGGCGCGTTTCGGGAAGGGTGCGGGACGAGGGGGCAACCTTCCCGGCGCTTCAAAATCGGAGACGAACCCGAGAGTGGGTCCCGCTTCCTACCAAACCATGAAAAGCGAAAGCTCTTCTGTGAAACAAAAAGGCCCTTCCGCGGTGTTCGGCACCGCGAAACGGTTGTCGTTCGGTTCCGACGAAAAAGACAAGGAAGACGCGGCGCGTTCGTCGTCCGTGAAAAAACGCAGTGACGAGCTCGTGCGGCTCTCCCTGGACCGCGCCACGCGACGAAACAAAGGCTTTACGGTCGATATGCGCCGCGAGTTCAACCCGAGGGTCGATACCGCTGTTTTAAAAGCGCAGACCGATTTGAGGAAAGCGAAAGCGCTTGTTAAGCTAGATAAGATGCAAGGGTCTCACGCGAAGCCTTTCACCAAAGTCGCTGACCCCTACGCCGCGCTCGACGCGCACACGCCAAACGCCGACTTCGCGAGCCTCACCTGGCGCGTCCGCGAGAACTCCGCTGGCACGGTAACGCTTGCGCTTCTGGAGGCGGAAATCGGACCCGGGCGGTACGACGCGACTGACGATGGCTTGGCGGGAAAGAAACGAACTCCGGTGGTGGATTTCACACGCGCGACGGAACGTTTCCCGGAGATGAAAGAGGAAAAGGTGGGGGTGGAAACGGAAACGGCGCGTTCGTTATACGCGCGATCGGCGGACGTCCGCGCCGCGTCATTCGCGACAAGGCCGCGCGCAGCGGTGGGCGGCACGATGGCGACCGCCAAACGCCCTGTCGGGGCTCCCAGTGTCATCAAGGAAAGCGACGAACTCGACTTACCCGACGTTGTGCCTCACTCGCAAGTCGTGAACCTCGCGGACGCGCTTCGGTACCTGCGAAGCGCGCGACACGAATCCGCGCTTGACTTTGGGAAACAAGAAGGTCGTGACGGAAAAGAAGACACCGTGGAAGATTTGCGTTTGTTCGGAGACGTCAGCGCGAGACAATACGCGGCCGCAGCCGGCGCGAAAGGCACGGACAGGTTTTCCGGTACCAAGCCGAGCTTCGGGGCGCCGCCGAAGGATTTTGGGGATGTTGATGATTCGTATTTGGAAGGTGACGTTTTGTACCTGACTCCCGAAAACGCCGATGACGCGACGCGGAAAAGAATTTATCAACAGTTTGAGTTTGCTAAAACTTCCGGACGAGAACTGGCCGGCGGCCCGGTTCCTGTTGCTGACCCCGAGCTCACCCGGGACATCGACTTCGTTTCGGAACGGGTGTTACAGAAGCGGTTCCCGAGGCTGGACAAAGGCAGCAACGCGGTTGACATCGGTGCGGCGAGGGTGGCGAGGGGTGGTTTGGCGAACGACCAGGACGGCGACGGCGTTTATCACGACTCACGGGGTGATGCGTTTGTCTCGATTTCCGGCAGACGACGCGCTCCGGTTGCCGAGTTTTCCATGACGCACCGCGATTCGATTGGTGGCCACGGTTCAACGGGAGTCGGTGGTGATTCCTTGGTGTTGCGCCCTGAAATCGGCGTCGACTACTCCAAGCCGCGCAAACACGCGTCCTCCGTTTCCTTCGCCAAGGCGCCGGCCCGGCGAGACGAAGGAGAACGAGCCTTACCTTACGGCGACGGCTTACTTCTGGAGCCGGTGTACCCCGCCACGGGAGGCGCTGATTCCGCGTCTCGACAAAAAGCGCACGATTTCGGCCGAGCCGCTGGGCGGGCCAATGGTTCGAATTTGAATTCCGCGAGGTGGAGTCAAGCCACTGTAATCCAAGCGTTGAGGGCTGAACTTCCAATCTCCGAAAATACTTTAGATCGAACCGCGTTTGCGAAGGATGGGTACGCCGTCGCGGCGGCGCGGCAAATGGAACGGCGCGCGCGCTTGGAAGCGCGAATGGCGCGACGGGGTTTGGGGGAAGACGCGCCGAGTTTGGAAAGAAGAGATGGGCCTATAAGGTAGTGGGCCCTAAGGTAGTAGCTGTTATTTAGACTTGTTATTGCCCGACTGTTCATGGTTTCGCATTTATTTAACTCCTTCCTCTTTTCGCAATCACCCCCCTAACACCGCCGCTCGCCCAGCGGGCACTCGCCGTTCCCCATCGCCTCCGGCGGCGGCGGTAACATCTCCCTGCTGTCCATCACCTGCACCAAGGCCAGGTACCCGACCGCCAGGACCACGCTCACGACACCTTATGGGTGGGAATAAATGAAACGGGCCGCGGGCAGGTCAGTTCATCGCGAGTGAAACCAATCTATCGTCGCCCAAGGACCCAAGGACGCCACGTGGCTGGGGAATGACGACCGGGACGGGATTGATGTGACCGGGATTGTCCGCACGTACCTGTGACGATAGCCGTGATTTGCGACCCTCTAACTTCTTCGTCGTCGCTTAGTTCGGGAAAGGAAAGCTGCTCGGGGGCGGCGGGTTCTTTGGGATGCGGGTCGTCCTCCGACGCGCGCAGCGCGGTGGCGTTTCTGCCACGCAGATCAGGGGAGACGCGCACGCGCGCGCCCGACACACGGGCCGTCACACGCGTGGACGAGGTGCGCGCTTTAGCACCGCCCCGCGGTGCGGCGCGCGCGCCGACAACGACGAAAGCGGTGGGGGAGATGGCGAAAGACATCGTGCGGGTGCGGTGGGGTGCTCGCACGTTGTGTCCCGTGAAACCTTGGCCACGTGTCACTTAATTTTCGGAAACGAAAAGACCTTTCTCGATCCTTCCGGTCGGTGGCACACGCACTGCCCCGCGCGCTCGCGGCACACACACTCGGGTGTTGTCTCGCCTTTTTCGGTGTATTATACGCCGCCTGGCACGTCGTGCGCTCGTTTTCTGGCACGGACGACACCGACCCCAGTCTCGCGACGAACGGAACCCCGAGGGGCCAAATTCTTCGTTTCGAAACTCGTCCGACCACTCCATCCCATCATCCGATCGGACCAAACAACCTTCCCTCATGGCGTCCCCCCCGAAAGACCGGAACTGGGGGTCTCTTTTGAAATGGAGCCTGGCGCAGAGCGACAACGGCAACGTGGCTGGTGTTGGACAGTCCGAGAACGACCCTAACCCCAACGAAGCTGGCCGACCGCCGTTGAGGCAACTCAGCGAAGAGGACCGGAAGTTTCTGATCCAAGCCATGCAAAACGGGATGGTGGACGAGATCAAGCGCATGAAGGACATTACGTCCGCGTTGTCCGTGACCCCGGACTGCGTGCTGCCCACGCAAGAGGACATCGACGCGCGTGTCGAGCTAATTCACGAGTTGAACGACCGGGTGTGTTCCATTGATAACGGCGGCGATTTACACACCATCGGCGGTTTGGTGCCCATCGTCAAAACGCTCTCATCGCCGCACGCGCAATTAAGAGCCGCCGCGGCGGAGGTCATATCCACCACGGTTCAGAACCACGAAAAAGCGCAGCTCGCGGCGCTGGAGTGTGCGTGTGTTGCTCCGCTGCTTCAACTGGTGTTGGGGGTGGGGGGAAACGCGCCGCCGTTGGAACGAGAAGGAAAGGTTGAGGAAGAGCACGAAGCGAACGACGCCGCGGTCGCCACGGAGCTTTGCCGGGTAAAAGCCCTGCTCGCGTTGTCATCCCTGACAAGGGGCTGCCCTTTGGCCGTGTCTACGTTCATCAGTGAGGGGGGTATGAGGGCGTTGCGGGACGTGATCGAAAACGACAGCGTGAGTAGTGTTGGCGCCGACACGGTACGAAGCGAAAGCGAAACCGCGTTGCTCCAAATGGCAAAGAAAACAAAAACCAAAACGATGCACTTAGCGCGGCACCTGTGCGTGATGAGCGACGAGGTTATGTGTTGTGTGGTGGATGCTGATTTGTTGTTGTCGGTGTCTACATGCATTGAACAAGGGATTCCCAGTTTCGGCAAGCTCGCGGGTGACTGGAGTGACGCGACGCGAGTTGAGGAGAAAAAGATGATGCCGACCGGCGCGATTTTGTCCTCGCAACTTAGGGAAGCGGGGGTGCGTTTTCTGCTGTGCGTCGCCCAGTGTGTGGATTTCGAAAAAACCCCGAAAGCGCTTGACGATTTGCGATCGGAAAAGTGCGTAGGCGCGATCAACACCCTGGGAAGGTGGTACCTAACCTTCGACGGGGACGAGAAGGAAACGCACAAAGACGAAATGACCGTGTGCGCGGAGCTGGGGAAGATGTTCGGGTAGTCGCGATTGAAAATTTAATCTGACTGCAGTTGTGTGAACTTTTTCTTTTTTTCTCGAAACCACGAAACGTGACGTCAATTACAAGTACATCATCATTCCTCCATTTCCTGGGGCGTCGGTGACACGTCCGTGGCGGTGGTTACACGATCGCTTCCGCCGCCGCGTGGGGGCGGGTTGTCGCGTTCGCGGCGAGTCGCGTTCCGCGCGGCGGAGGCGGTGGTTTTGGAATGCCGAGGCGAGTGCAAACCTCGGTGGCAACGCCGGTTCCGAATAATTTGTCTCGGAAACGAAATGCGGTGACCGCGGTGCCACGAGGGTCACCTTTGCCAAACGTCACGGCACCCACCGACCATGCCGCTTCGCCTTTACTTGATTTAGGCCCTCTTGAAGAAGGCGTGCTTGTGTGTCGCCCTTCCAGTCGTAACAAATCGCCCTACGTCGGCGACGTGCGGTTAACTTCCGGGCCGAACGCGGGAACGGTCTGCGTCACGCACCTGCCAAATCTCGACGCCGGCGGTAAGTGCCGTCCCGGAGTGAAACTGCTTTGCCGCCGGCAACCCGGGGTAACAGCGAACACGATCGGGAAGTTCGGCACACCAAAGTGCGAGCTGGTGTGCCAGCTTTTGCGGTGCGAGGAGGTTGAAAACGCGAGCGCGACAGAACGCGGCGGCGTTTGGGTCAGCGCGCACCCGCGCTTGGGCGAGCAACTCACGCAGGCGTTGATACTCCGCGGTGCGTTTGACGACCGGTTACACGCGCCGGTAGGGTTAACTCCAATCAAGGGGTGCAACACTAAAGGTAACCCACACGCACCACCGGCGTCGCCAATCTCGTCGCAAGTCACGCGCAAACGAAACGCGAGCGAATCCGTCAGCGGATCGTACCGCCCCGACTTTTCCGTGGCGCACCCCGACGGGTCGGTCACGATCGTGGAGTGCAAACAGGTCGTGGATACGGACTACGACCCGGCCACGGTTGTTGTGGCAGCGGAGAAACAGCCTGGCTTTCCGGTGTACGCCAGGGGAGGCACGGCTGGGGTTGGAGTGGGTTTCAAAACGGGTCCAGGCGACGACCCGCTGGGTCACGAAAACAGAAAGTACGCGCGGTGCGGCGTTTTCCCGTGGGGCAAGCGCGGGCAGAAAGGTCCGGACGGCGAACCGGTGGTGAGCGCGCGGGCGATTGACCACTTGAAGGAACTCACGGTGTTGGCGGAAGGAGTGACTAAACAAGAAGGAGTGACTAAACAAGAAGGAGTGACTAAACAAAACGGCCAAAAGACGAACACCCGCGCCGCCGTGGTGTTGATGGCGGGACGACACGACGTGTTTGGCGTAGCGGCGAACGGCGCGGCGTGTCCTTCCTTTGCGTTTTATTTAAAAACCGCGCAGGAGAAAGGCGTGTTCGTGCTCGGGCACAAAGTGCGCTGGGGCGAGGGAACCGACGTAGGCAAGGCGTTCGACGCCGGTCCAGTGGCCATAGTCAGTGCGTTACAACACGGCGACGAGGTGTTGGTGCCAAAGGAAAAGAAACCGACGGCGAAGAAGAGTAAGGTTGGCGAGGTTGAGGAAACGGCGCCGGCGAAGAAGGCTCCGAAGAAAACTCCAAAGCCGGAGGTGAAAGTAAAAGCACCGGTAAAGGAAGACGCGCTTCCCGTGAAACGACAACGGAGGGACGGTGGTGAGATAAAATAGACAGACAGAGTATGCGTTGTAGCACTGCCGATCGTCACTACAGCTACTGGTAAGATAAAATAGACAGTCTAGTCTAGAAAGTTGCATGCTACACAGGGTAAGAACATACGTGTACTCTTATTTACCCTATTCCAACCCCACCGATCGTCGCGTCACAGCGGCAAGTAACTTTTCGGTTTCACCAACCCGACCGCCCGCCCGCATGCGAACACCAGCGGCTTCGCGATGTGCGCGCCCATCACCAGCACCGTTCGCACTCCTTGCGCGCCGTACGGGAAGTGCGATACTTGGTAGTACACCAACGCCGCGGCTTGAGCGCATGAGGAAACGATGGTCAGCACGTAGCTGTGCAACACGAGCGCGGCGTACAGCGTCGCAACCAGCGACCCGAAGTATGAAAGCGAAAGCACGATTCGCTCACTCGCTAGCATGTGTGTCAGCTGCGCCTGCGCGCCCCTAAGTGCCCCCACCGCGCACACCGACGTCGCGCTGCCCACCGAAAAACAAATCGCGAACTTGGCGGGCGCCAGCGCCATCACGGGCAGGCCGACAAAGAACGCCAGGCTGAGATAAATAAAAGAAAGTGTCAGTCTCGTATGGGCAAACAGTGTTGGGATTTGGTAAATGGTAAATACTTACCTATACATCACGGACGACGCCGCGCATAGGGCGAAAAACGTCAGCACGCGGTCCGGGGACAGGCTTTTCACTGCTCCGCCAATTTCCCGCGCGCTGGACGCCGCGTACGCCCCAGCCTGCCCCGACGCGCTCGCGACGTACGCGCCCGCGTCCCCCGCGTCTCTCGAAAGTTCCTTGCCGAAATTCATCAGCTCGCTCGAAGTACTGCTGGCCATGGAACCGAGGTTAACCCGCATACCGGAAAGGTCCAGATCGTGAGTCGCGCTTCGGAAGGAATCGGAGATGCTCGACCCCGCGGACTTGGCGAAACTCGCGAGGCCGTCCATGGAGGACGGCAAATCAGAAGCCGCCTGTGTGGAGAAGGTCTTCCAGTCTGTTTGGGGAGCAGGGGTGGGGGGATTTGAGAACGGGGGGTTCCGGGTTAGCGCCCGGGCGTGGTGTCGTACGTTCGAAACACGTCGTAGCGTTACTGTCCGTAAATGTCGATGTCCGGGAGGGTCCGCGGTCGCGGCCGCGGCGCGGTCAAGCGCCGGGGCGTCGCCGTGTTTGACGTCGCGGCCGCGGATTGCGAAGAGAAAGAAGGAACGCTGCGATCGTTTTCGAACGCCCCCCCACCGCGCGTGACACGAAAACCAGACGCACCGGAAAGAAAGTTGCTTCCCCCCGAACCGGACGCGCTCATCCCCGGCGCGCCCACCACCCGTTACGCGTACGTTGGGGGCTCGGGCGGGAGTGAGAAGGAAGGGGGAATGTGCTTCTCAGTTCCTTTTTGCAACTTTTGGCAAAATTTCTTGTGAAACATCAACCAGTCCTCGGGGCAGGCACACGAATAGTGTTCCTGGAGATGACCAGTTAAATCGTCATTTCCTGGAAATCAAACCCCTTATTTACCCATGTTTTTGCTACCCTCAATTTTTCATTCGTCGCCTCTCCGGAGCGCAGCCGCATCCGTTTGCGCCGCGGACGCTTGGGATCCTAGCATATGAGTGTAGCGTCCATCCCTGTGTTTTTGGGCGCTGCTGGCCATGCGGAAAGCCGCTTGCATGTCGTCGAACGGCACCCACCCCTCGAAACCGAAAGCGAAAAGGCTGAAAAGGCTCAACGAAATCGCCAAAACACTCGTTTGGGCACTCCAGCGACCACAAAATTTCAGTGGAGACGAAAAAACGCCATGTCGCGCAGAACGAAGCGCAACGCCGCGCCGCTAGGGCATCATCTCAAAATCGTACTAGAACGGAACCTTCGAAAGGGAGTCTTCTCGCGATGTCTGTTGAGTGTGATTCATTTACGCATCGCGTCTAGGATCCTCATCGTTTCACGTCGGAGAGGGTAGTAAAAGAACATGGGTAAAAGAGGGGGTTGATTTCCAGGAAATGACGATTTAACTGGTCATCTCCAGGAACACTATCCGTGTGCCTGCCAGGACTGTCAACTGCTTTTCTTTCTTTTCAAGTTTTGTCCCCCGGGAACTTGGAAGTACTTAACGACGTAGTCACAAACTCGACCCTCCCCTGCTCCCCTTCGCGCTAAGAATCCTTGTCACGATCGCGGGATCCAGCGGGGTGCCATCCACGCTCCGTGACGCGGCGGTGTCACGACATTCCTCGAGTAACAGACGGATGGCTTTCGCCAAAGCGCCGGTTCCCGAAGCGCCAACCTTTTTTTCGGTCACCAGGTGCGCCTCCAGAAACGCAAAGTCCAACTCCATCTGGTGGTACCCGCCTTTGCTCAGGGTTAAACCCGCAATTATTTCCTGCCACGATTTCAAAACCGCCGCCACGACAGTCGCAGTGAGTACGTCTCTGGTGCATTCCGCGGGCGTGAATGGGGAAGTGTCATGAACAGTCGTTGCTGACTGTTTGCGCATACCCGGATCATCCGCCGACGCGCTTTGCGAAACGTCGTCGAGGAGCCCCGCCGCGGCGCACGCGGCGTTTATGCCGTCGATTTCATCCTTGTGATGAGTGAAAGAAAGTGTCAGTCCCGTGTTGGGCGATGTATGGGCAAACAGTGTACTCTGGAAAATCGGCAAACAGTCCAGTCGGGTGGATTTGGTGAAACGCGCAATACGTACCGCAACGGCGTCCATCACCGGCCGCACCACGCGCGGTTCCCTGGCTTCCCGCCAGTTTGTGGTGACCGTGGTTCGCCTGATCAGCGATGTGATACGACCCGACGCGGTTTTCGTGAATTCCGAGGCGACGCGAACGGATGCGCTACTCGCCTTGGCCCGTAAATCGTTTTCCCACTCGTCATTGCCGTCGCCGCCGCTTCGTCGTGGGAAACACTTCTGCAGCAAATTCGTAATACAATCGATCCCTTCCGATGCGACGAAGTTAGCGATTGTAACTGCGGCGAGGGAAATGTTTTCGGTATCGCGAAAACCGTTCGCAAACCGCGTCGCGGCGTCCCTCGACGCGTCGGCGAGAGGCGACCGTTCGTCGTCGTATGCGCAAACAGTCTCCGTTTCTCCGCAAACACACGTCCCCGCCACCAGTCTTTGCAAAACATTTTCCACGATTTCCTTGCTCCTCGCTTTCACCAGCCCTTCGAACTCCAGACGCCAGCTTTGCACCATCACCGGCCGTTCTTCAAGGAGGTTCTGACAATCGGTAAGAGATTGCGCTATTCCCCCCGCGAACACAAGGCAAACGCGTTCGCCGGCGCTGCGCAAGTCGTTTCCGCCGCCGCTCGCGATTTCCTCAGCCTCGCGGATCGCGTCGACCAGCGACGCTTCCAAATCCAAAAACGCCGCGGTCACCCTGCCTCGCACCGCGCGTTCCACAACCTCCGAGGCGCGGTCGCCTAGACCTGACACGATAAAAGAAAGTGGTTAACGTCTGTTATGAGCAATCGCAGAGGCGGAACGTGGTGATTGGGAAAGGCCCTTACCGACTCTCGGCACCAGCCGGTGCGCGCCCGACAAATCAGCCGCCATCACGGCGAGCGCCGCCATCAACCCTTTGGCGTCCACTAATTTCGGCCCAGTGGGTTCCGGGTTTCCTTTGGTGTCCACGGACGTTTCGTGTGAATCGGGGGGCACCACTGTGGAGACGTCCAAGGCCTTTTTCAGAATCGCAAAGTACAGGGAGAAGAGTTTTTTCGAAACAACAGTCAGGTAGTTTTTTGAGTCGCCGTCAGGGAACAGCGCGTTGAACTCGTCCGCGAACTGGTGGAACGCTTCCAGAAACTCCCGGTCCAGTTTCTCCACGAAACCCCGGGGATCAGCGGAAGGTGGTGGGTACACAGAACCGCTCGTGTCGTGCCGTGCCGCCATCGCCAAAGCACCTGATTGAAATAAAATAAATGTCAGTCGTGTATGGGCAATCAGTCGGCGGAATGTGGTAAATGGGAAATACTTACCCTCCATACACGTCAAGTGCGATTTCGCAAACAATACCCGCGACGCCTCCCTCGCCACGCCGAGCTTCTCGAGAAGACAAACGCACTCAGCGGAGGTGAGATGGCTTGATTTTGACGTTGCTGTTTGTGTCGGGTCTTCAGGGTTATCGGTTTCCTTTTTGCTTGTTTCGGAAGCGTCATCTCTGTTGTTTCGTCTCGTCTCCCGCGCCGCGCGACCGCGCGTCGCCGCCGCCGCCATTTTTCCAATCAACATTTCAACCGCCACTCCCTTCTGTGTGTCCGCCGCCTTTTTAACATCCACGAAAGGCGACACGTGGGTATTTGTACGTGTTGGTACGTGGGTAGTAGTTTTTGTTGAGATGTGCGTAGTACCCAATTCAATATCTCCTCCGTACTTCGCAAGCAACGGCGCGATTGCGGAGTAATAACTCACCGCGAGCGTCACGGCGCCTACGTCCAGCGCGGTTTCCATTTTCCGCGGAACCTCAAACGCGGCTTGCGATTGTAAAAGAAAAGTGTCAGTCTTGCCGTATTGTGTATGAGTAATTACTCTGGACAATCGGCAAACAGAGGACACATAGTGGGAAACGCGCAATACTTACCTTGCAGTTTGCTGATTAAACTCCGCACGCCGCTGAGTTGCTCAACCTGTTCTCTGCGGATGCCTAAATTCTTATCAACCGCCTGGGCTTTTTCAGTAGTTAAAAGCATCTGCTGCTTCAGCTGCGCCATCTTGCCTTCCATCTCCACCACGTTTTTTGCGACGTCCCGCACGGTGTCCGTCGCGGCGATGAATTTGGAGTAGTTTTCGTACACAAGCATCTGCGATTCGCCATTCAAAGCAACCGCTTCGCGTTTCATTTGTTGGCACTTCACCGAGAGCTGACCCAGGGAAGTGTCCCGTAAGGTATCACACACCCACGTTTCGGGGTCGAAATCGGGGGCGTCGATCGGGGGGACACTCGGCACGCGTTGTTGCAACGACGATGGCGACGCCGAAGATTGCGCATGGCCGTAATACCCCGCCAGAAGCGTACGCACTCGCTGCGCTTTCGACTCCGGGTCGGACATTGCGACGCCAGTTGTAACGCCAGACACGGTCCGTCCGCGCACCCGGTTCGACGCGGGAGCGCGGACACCTACGCCTCCGTCGCCGAACCCGTCGGGCGGCGGGTGCGTCGAGAACTGAAGGTCGGGGAGAGACGACCTTGTTTGCTGAATTCGGCCGGGTCGAGAAAAATCGATATTTCGAGGAAAGAAAATCGTCGTCGGAAACCGAGGCGACACGCCGCGGCCTGCCCTTTCGCGTTTCCAGCCGTCCACCGTCCAGGTCACAACCCCCCGCGCGGGTGACCGGGTTCCCCTGCCGACTCTCCGCCTGTCTCTCCCGTTCGTCCCCCCCAAAACAAACACCATGGGATACGCCGGCTACGCCCCCGGGCATAAAGTCGTGGAGCTGACGGTGCTGCAGCAGCTTTTGAAGCAAATCAAGAGCGACAAGTCCTTGGAGACCCTGGAGAAGCTTACGCGGAACAGCGCGCAGGCGCCAGGGGAGGAGAAGTTCCGAAAGGTGGGTTTCTGTTGTCGTGACCTCACCGCGCGCGCGACACCGCGACACCCTAACGGTGGTCCCGGGGTTCGAACACTCGAGGGACGCTCAGATCCGTGACGTAGATCTGAACACGTGTCCGAACACCAAGAACGGCTACGTTTCTTTTGCCTCTCCACCGATGGAGCCGACGCCGCGCGTCTACACCCGACACACTTTCCTGACCCGCACCCCCCTCCACCAAACACTTCTCGCCACCCCAGGTCCGCCTGACCAACGAAAAGATCGCCCTCGTCATAACGAACGTCCCCGGGGCGAAGGAGTCGATGGTGGAGATGGGGTGGGTCGAAAGCGATGACGGCGAGAACCTGGTGCTCCCGGCTTCCAAATCCGTCACGATGCGCGAGGTCCGCGAGATCGACGCCGCGCGGAGTGCTTTGCGGAAGCTGGAAGACGAGGAGTTCAAAAAACGTATCAAACAACGGAACGTTACGAGCATGGACCCGAACAAAAAAAGGTTGCTCGCGGAAATGGACGCGGACAGACAAGAGCGCGCGGCTAGGGGTCCGGTCACGAAAGGATCGGTGGCCACGCCAAAGGGTGACGGCGTGATGCAAACCGCGGCGGGCGCCGGTTGCAGTGGGACATCAGGCGGCTGAGCCTAAGCTCGAGTGTGTTTAACCTTAAACACACTCGAGCGCCAAGGAGGGGCGTTTGCACTCGACACGCGACGCGCCCCTATTCCATTGCGTAGCGCAAACGAAATCGATCGAACGCGGCGAAAGCGCACTGCGCAAGTACGTACTTCGCCGCGTCCGAATCCGTGACGCGACTTTCGGGAAACCCACACCGGATGGGCCTGATGTCGCTGAATACTCGATTAACACGTTTTGCCGCTCCCCCAAATTCTTCGCGAAAGAAACGCGACGACACAAACGCGACGACTCTTTCTTGTAAAATGATACGAACATTTTCCAAAACTCGAACAACTGCGCACAATTTACGTTTCAGCACACTACTTTTTCGCCGTACTCGACGTCCTAAATGTTCACTCCTCGTCCTCCCCCGTTTCCTCGTACGCCTGCAGCTTGGACGCCGCTTGCTTGTCCAGGAACCAGATTTGAGAAAACGCGTCGCAAAGCGCGCCGGGGAGTTTGCAGTCCTCGTCCTCCAAGGCGAGCCTGACGGTTTCCGCTTTGCCCTCGCCGCTCGCCGCGACCACCACGCGGTCGGCGGTGTTGATGAGCGCCAGGGAGAACGTGATTGACTTTTTCGCGGCCGAGTCCACGGCGAGCACGGGCGCGCCGGACTCGTCGTCCAGGGCTTTGGAATCAGGGTAAATGCTCCCCACGTGGCCATCCGCGCCCATGCCCAGTAGGATCAAATCGAAAACAGGCAGCCCGTTTGCGTCGTCTACCGGGAGCTGATTTTTATCCAAGTTCCGCATCTGCACCGTGTACTCCTCCGCTGCCTTCTTCGTCGTGTCCCCTTTCACTTTGTGGACGTTATCAGCAGGAATACCGCACCCCGTGGCCCACGTGTCCATCGCGAGGTCATAACACTTAGTTCCGGGCACGCGCTCGTTGACGAAAAACACGTGCACCTTGGTCCAATCCACGCCTTTCGCATCAGCCAACCCCGCAAGCGACTTCCCTACCGAACCTCCAGGCACCGCGAACGTAAACGCCCCGCGTTCCTCGATGCACGCCTTGGCGTTCTCGATTGTTTCAAGGCACAGCGCGTTCGCCAGGGAAACCGGGTCGTCAAACGCCTCCACCACGAACTCGCCCCCCACGAACTCCAAATCCTCCTCGGTCAGGAGGTCGAAGTCATCGTCGGATTCGGCGGCTTTGGCGTTGGCGGCGGGAACGCGACGAAGTGTCCCGCCGCGACGTAAAGGCGACGCGCCGGGGACGCGAGCTTTTTGGCAGGCTTGACGAAGGGACCCGCGGACCGCGAACGGCGCTTGAGGCGCGGCGGCGAGGGGGACGCACGCCATGGCGCGGTTTTGTGTGACGCGTGCCGGGACCATTCGCACGCGTTTTATTCTTTTTCTGTTTTTGAGGAAGGTGAGTCCCGAAAAAACCAATTGCCCACCAGCCCACGTCAGCACGTCAGACGCGTGCGCGCTGCTCCGAGGTATCGGCACGATGCTTTCGACGTGTGCCTCCTCTGCACTCATCACGCGTCTGCTTCGCGCGCGTCTCGCGAGCCTCTGTTTGGTGCCAAAGCCAAGAGAAGAGTGGCGTTTGCGTGCCCGGTGTTTCGCATCTCACAGATTTAAGTCCACCACGACGGGTGATGACGAGCCTCGCGAGACCGGAGGTCAGACAATTGCCGACGACACGAACACGGCATGGACTGCACACAACGCGTGGACGTCGTCATCACCCCGCGGTTCCCTTTACCCCGGCCACGTACGCTTGACCAGTCTGCAAAAAGCACTGCTCGCGGTGACTTCCGGGATAGGCGCGATCGCGTTCCCCGAAAGAGCGGATTTGGTCGGCACCGCGAACGAGCTCTCGGGGGTTTGGGCGTTACAAAACATGCGAGACCGCATGCGGAAAGACAGCGTCGGGTCCGAGCTTTTGCGAAGACGCCCGCGAATCACGGACACCACCCTGGAACGAGCGCACGAATGCGCCCCCGGAACCCTGGGCAAAACATGGAGTACATTCATGGGCACGAGAAAGTTCGACCCAAACGACCGCCCGGCCGTGCGGTTCGTGGACGACGAAGGTACGTCCCCGCGTTTCCCAAATCAGGAGCCTCCCTGTTTTACCTCTAACGCTGGTGGTGACTGTTGTCCATACATCGCGATACACAACACTGACACTTTCTTTTGGTTATCGGCCAGAGCTCGCGTATGTCGCGACGCGAGCGCGGGAGGTGCATGACATTTGGCACGTCCTGTTCGACGTGCCCACCACCGTGCAAGGCGAACTCGCGCTTAAGGTACGTCGTTGGGCTCATCTTTCCCAAATCCAAAGACTGTGTTCCCGTACAAGACTGACACTTTCTTTTATGCATCGTAAGGCTCTTGAGTTTTTTCAAACCGGCGCGCCGTCAAGCGCGCTCGCCGCGCTCGTAGCGCCGGCGCGGCTGCCGCCGAAGGAACGCGCGTATCTCTTCCACGGTAAGTTTTCCCATTTACCACATTCATCAGACTGATTGCCCATACACGACTGACATTTAATTTTTTACAATCAGTGCTGTACCCGTGGGCGCGGGTGGCGGGAAACCGGGCCACAGACTTGGTGTGTTTGGATTACGAAAGCGAAATGGCGACGGACCTAGGGGAACTGCGGGTGAAGTGGAGGATAGAGTTGGCGCCGGGACGCGACGCGGGGGGGGAACCGAAGTGAGTGGCGAGACGAGTCGCGGAGTCGGTGTTGTTAAAAGTCTTTCCGTTAACTCGCGAGGTACAGTAGTTGGTCGTTACGTTTCGTCGCTCGCGGTGTCGTCGTTTGTTTCGTTTTCCACGCTCCCGTCACCCGGTACAACTCGCGAAATCTCGTAACTCACGAGCGGGTTCCGCAAACCAAGCCCGAGGGCGACGTCTTTGGGAAGGAACCGTTCGTGAGTGGCAAAAAAAGCCGTCCGCCGTTTCGTCTCGTCGTCTTTTTCTTTTTGAAAACCCTTTGCGATTTCCACAGCGCGCTTCTTCGCCGAATCATCAAAAAGCGCCCTGCGCCCCGCCTCCTCGACCATCGCTGTGTACGCCACGGGGACTTTTTTGGTGATGCTGAGCTCCAGAAATTCGGCGTCTTGTTTTTTCGCCACGTCCACGAGCAAAAAAAGCTTGTCCCTGACTTTCTTGACCGAACCCTGCGCCGCCGAGACGTTCCGCAAACGCATCCTGACTGTTTGCCCATACAAAAGCTTTGCGACCACGACCCTTTCGTGGAGCGTCGCGATGGTGTCACACGTGTTGTCCAGCCCCGGCAACAGTGTGGACACGTGCAACAATTGTTGCGTGTTGAGCTTTTGTACATGACCCAAAGTCACTGAGTAGGTTTCTTTTTCTGGTGTTGGTGTTTGGTCAGCGGAGGGAGTACTCGTACTCGTACTGGTGTTACTCGTACTGGCGTTCGTGGCGTTTGAGTACTCGATCAGCGACTTGAGGGCTAACAAGTTTTTGTTTATCGTGGGCAACACGTGCGTCTGTTGCTCGAACGTTTGTTGCGCGGCCTGCGTTTCGAGGTCCAAGGACGTAACCGTCGAAACGTCCGCGTTCTGTGATTGTAAAGAAAAGTGTCAGTCGTGTATGGGCAAACAGTGTGTCAGGATTTGGGAAAGGCGCAACACGTACGGACATCGCGTCCTCGGCGGTCCGTGTGAGTTCTGTGATTTCCGTTGCCAAGTCCTCGAGTTTCGTTTTGAACAAGCCGTGCGACAAACGACACGCGCCGCACCAATCCACGATCCGGCCATAGGGAACGCAGTCCATCAAAGTTGTTCTCACAGGTTGTTGCGTTCCGAGTTCTGAGTTCCGAGTCGACGGTTCACCAGACTGGTTTCCACTCGGCGTCGTACCAGCCGTCGGCGCCGGGTCGTTAAGTCGCGTCAATCGAAGCGTCTCCATGTCCCCGTCAAACCCCGCCAACGCGGATTCGTGTTTCTTGATTCGTTTTTCTTGTTCTTTCGTGAAGTTTCTTTGTTTCTTCATGAAACAAGAAAAAGGCTCACCCAACGTACCGACCGCGACGCGAAGTGCGATTTCCGAGACCCGCGTTTCGCGAACAAGTAACCCGCACTTCGCGAGTTGCGTTTCCGCGCACCGCAAACGTCGAGACGCGTACCGAACCTGCGCCGAAAACGCGCGGTGGAACCAGGGAAGCAGATTTTCGTTCGTCACCGAGGACTGCGGGTCGTCGGGCAAAGGTTCGTACGTATTTCGTGGCGCTGCGTACTCCGGGAAGGTTTCATTTTCCCCGTCGCCCGCGCTTTCGCGCTCCGCCGCGACACCCGCGCACTCCGGCTCCGCGCTACCGATTGCGCCGTCGTCACCCTTCACAGGACGAAGCTCGCTTTTGCGGTACAGCACGACGAACCTCGATTGTGTTTGTGTTTGCTCAACAATGTCCACCGTTCCGTTCGCGTCCATTGGCAGCCCGTACTTAGAGAGCGCCGTTTCTTTTCCCGCCAACCTCGCGCCCGCAAAAACCAAAAGCTGGTCGTTTGTGGGAACCTCCGTTTTTTCTTCCAGCTCGGTTTGCAGTGCACCCAACGTCGTGTCGCAGTCGCACTCCACCTCAACCTCCTGCCCGGTGCTCGCGACGAGCACTAACATGATTCTGATGTAAAACACAGCTAATTACCGTCCGTCCGTAAGGGACTCGGCGCGGGGGTCCGAGGCACGCCGAGATACGACGTGGAGAAAGCACCGCAGATTAGATTAGATTGTGTTGGTGTGTCGTCGCTTCCGAATGGCAAATCTGAAATCCACACCACCCACGGTCCACACTTCGCGAGTGTGTTCCACGCGCTCCACGTACGCGCCGGTCGAGCCGTGTCGCAGTGCAGGCGGCCGAAATCGTCAAGGAAATGAGTATCCCGCGCGTGCGTGACGCGAGGGGTGCCGTTTCCGAGACGACGACGTGCCGCGCCAGTACGAGTGCCAACACAAAAAGCAACGACGAGGCTTGTTGGTTCCGCGGAGACCCGAAACGGCTCGGCGATCGCTGAAACAACTTCAAGGCCGCGGGCGTCCGACGTGCGTCACGTCACAATCGTCGCGCCGGTACCGGAGGACATACGTCTGCAGGACCGACGTTGTGGAGGACCGATTTGCTGTGTTGCCCAGCCCCGACTCTCCCACACGTTTCTCATGACCACTCTCGGCACCGACGAGTGGGCGGGCATGGACATGAGCGTGCGCCGAGGGAACGACCACGATCCGAGTTGGTTTTCCGGGCTCACCAATCTGGAGGATCACTACGACATGATCATCGTTGGCGCGGGTATCTCCGGGTGCGTGTTCGCGGAACGAGGTTCAAAAGAACTGGGTTTGCGCTCGTTGATCATCGACAAGAGAGACCACATCGGCGGTAACTGTTACGATTTCATCAACAAACACGGCTTCCGCGTATCCCAATACGGCGTCCATCTGTTCCACACCAAGTTCGACCGCGTGTGGAAGTACGTGAACGAGTTTTCGGAATGGATGGCGTATGAACACCGCGTGAAGGGGAAAGTGGACGTGGGCGAGGGGTACAAAATCGTCCCGATTCCGCCGTCACAGGAAACCGTCAACACTTTGTTCCACGCGAACGTGCACACGGAAACGGAAATGGAGGCTTGGTTAAACGAGCGCAGGAGCGTCAACGAAAATCCCGCAAACGGCGAGGAATCGGCGCTCACGCGGGCGGGAAAAGAACGTACGTATTACCGCCTTTCCCAGATCCAAAGACTAATTACTGGCCCTCTTTGACACAGCCGTTTCAATCAAAGGAAGTACGGGAACACTAGTAACGTACTTACCACGGGTAACGTTTACCAGTACCGTGGTAAATTGACACAGTACTTTGACACGGTCCGGCTATGGTGTCTGTTACGAACCCGCACTCGCGACTCGCGACTGACCCTTTTCGGTTACAAAAACAGTGTATGACGCGATTTTCAAGCACTACACGAAAAAACAGTGGGACAAGTGGCCCGAGGAGTTGGACGCGAGCGTGCTGGCGCGGATCCCGGTCAGGACGAACACGGACGACCGGTACTTCTCCGACCCGCACCAGGTACGTATTGTTTTTTTTTGAAGGATTTGACTCGACTGTTTCTTCGCGCCGCGTGGAGTAAACAGTCTCCCCGCTCGTCCTTACCGTTACGGTACCTCAGCTTCGAACCGACGACCCCGTGTACCACGAAACCACGTCTAACCACCTCTCCGCACTTTACCGTGACTGTTTGCCCCGTGTTACCTTTACGCCCATCAATCCCGTTCCCCACCGATAGGCGCTTCCGAAGCACGGGTACACCAAAATTTTCGAAAACATGATCATGAGCGACCCGAACATCACGGTTCGATTGAACGTGGATTTTTTTAAAGAAAGGGGTAACTTACCCAAGTGCGGCTTGACTGTATTTACCGGCCCTATCGATGCGTACTACGCCTCACAAGGCCTGCCAAAACTGGAGTACCGGTCGCTTAGATTTTTCGAAGAATACCACGAGCCCGAAACGGACACCACAAAGAGTGACCACCCCGGGTTTTACCAGCCCTGTTTGCAACTGAACTACCCGGGCCCCGAGGTTGAGTACACGCGTATCGTGGAGTACAAGCACAAGCCGAACCAGCCCGCGGAGGCGAAAGCATCGAAAGGGACGGTTATTTTCAAAGAATACTCATGCGACCACGGCGAACCGTACTACCCGGTGCCGAACCCGGCGAACAGGGAGTTGTTCGAGAAATACCAGAAACTCGCGTCCGACGAGCCGGGTGTGTGTTTCGTCGGACGATTGGCGAGCTACAAGTACTTCAACATGGACCAGGCGTTTCTCAACGCCCTGGAAACCTTCGACGAGGTCAAGGGGAAAGGAGTGCTGACGCGCACGGAGCTGGGAGAGGGGGACGGGCCGAAGTGAGAGGGGTTTTTAATTACAGAGGAAGGAGGGTACCGTACTGGTAACCGAATCAATCTGCATGAGATGTCAACTAAAAAAAGCAGCCAGCCACTGTTTTTTGAAAATCCATCTCGTTCCCCATCTTCTCGGACGCGACTCAGTTCCGCGCACAAATAGACGCGCGTGTGGTCGTATCGCGTATCGAACTCGGTGGGCGCGGTCGCGTTGTCGGCGTAGGCCGGTTTTGGGGTTTCTCGGAACCGGTCCGGCACCGACGCGCCGTAAGGAGGTCCGTGGTCGTGGTGCGCGCGGCTTTGGCTGTCGTGGTTTTGACTTTTGGTGACAAGTTATTACTCGAGGATTCATCTCCTTCGTCGCCGCGATGGCCATGTCCCCCGCGGACGTCGAGGCGCTCGCCACGCAGATCCTCGCGTCGCACTCCCTTGGGCCTTACGCGGTGTTTTCCCTCCCCCCCACTGCCGGGCAAAACAAGTTCAAGGCCCGGTACCGCGAACTCGCCAAGGCTTTGCATCCGGACAAAGCCAAGAGTGCGATTGCGGAGAGCGCGTTCAAAGCGGTGACTGAGGCGTTTCGCGCGGTTGAGTCGGGGTTTGGAAGGCCAAATTCGGTGCACGGCGAATGCGGTGCGAGTGTAACACGCGAGCCCGGACAAGCAACACGCGCGCCGTTTTGGAAGGTCACCGCGGAGCACGAGGAGAAACCGCAACGGTGGAGCTCCGCTGGTACTAGAAACGAAAGAGAAAAAAAGGAGAAAACTACACATCGCGAAGTGCCGAAATGGCGCGGCCCCGGCGCCGACTCTACCGGCGGGTGGGGAGGAGGTGGTGTACCTGTTCCCTTCATGCGCGACACGGCAAATGTACCGAGGGACCCGAGGAACGTGAACGCAACACGAAAAGAAACCGAAGAACCGGACGTACCCTCGGCGCATCCGGAGTTCGTCACCCTGGACGTCCACGAGCTGGACGACGTGTACGACGACGACGACGACGTGTTCGGTGAGACACAGATCAACCAGGCGTGGTTCGCGGACGACGCGAGGGTTACGAAATCGAAAGAAGAAGCGAGGAGAGGGGTGACGAAACCACACACCGATTTGGGTCGATGGGAAAACAACGGAACAAAGTCCGTGGAGGCGCAAAGGTACGTCGCTCCGACGCGCCGCGACGAAAACGAGGGTGATGCGATTGACCCACATGACGGTCGCGGGTACGACGACGACTTGACCGACGAAGTTGAAGTCGTTTTCGACGAGTTCAGTGTAGAAACTGCGGCCACCAACCAACGCGCGTGGTCTGCCAAGCCCGGAACCGTCTCAACTTCCGGGAAGTGGGGAGGCGACCAAACCGTCGCCGCGTCGCTCCATCCTCCGCCGCGGCGGCGCGACGACGCGGCGGTTGGTGCTCCTCCCGTCCCTCGAAGTGGACGTGACGTTAACACAACGGAAGTTGCATTCGAGTTGAACGAAATAGGCGACCCTTCGGAGCTGGAGCGAGAGGCTTACGCTGGCGAAGAGAACATTGAGAACGGAAACGCGACCACCACGAAACCGGAAAAGGAAACGAAATCAAAACCCAAGCCCAAGCGGAAACGCAAAGCCACGCACGACCCACACGCGGTGCCGTTACCGCGGCTAACGATTCTGGACGAACCGCGGGTGCCGCACACCAAGCTGCCCAAGAAAAAGTTCGCGCAAGCAACGTTGGCGTTTGGGTGAGACGGTTTGTGCAAGGGAGGTTGTTTTTAATCGATAGTCTCGTTTTACATCGCCACCCGGTGACCCTTCTCCCTCGACTCACTCGAGGTACTTCCTAAAAATAAAAGTCTACATACATCCCAGTCACATTTTCCGCCTGTTCTGCACCCCCACCACGGTGTCAATGAACTTCACCACCTCCACCGCGGATGACACCGCGGCTAGCACGAGGAGGGGCACCCAAAACGAACCAACCGTTGCCACGGCGTCGCTCGCGTTCGTGAACAGCGCGTCGCCATCTGAAGTTTCCACCCTCGCCGCCGCCAACGCGACGTACGCGCCTATCCAAAGCCCTGCCGCGATGTTCACGGAAGACACGGCGTAGGAAAGGCCTTTCCAATCGCCAGTTTTAAGGGACTGCGCGATCACCCCTCCACGTGACGTCGGGTACCCGTCGTCCGCCCGCAGAAGCTCCCTCTCAAGCCACTCAGGATCCTCCACTTTGCGGTAATCGCTCTGTGCGGCGAGAGGGACGTCGCCTTTCGCCGCGGTGGTGGTGGTTGAAGTGCCGTCCGCTGCGTCTCGCACGACAGGCACGAACCCAACCGCGCGATCCTCAGTGCAATCCAAATCGGAGTCGTGTGCAGTGGCGCACACCGTCCATGGCCACGTCCGGGGAGAAGCGGTGCACCGGGACGCTGAGTTTCCATTCATGTTAACTTCGCGTTGTTGTTGAGGCGCGGACGTTGACGACGGTGTTACGCTCCGCGTGCAAACAACCGATCGACGCGACACGGAGAACGCGGACGCGGGCCTCGCCAGCGCCGCGTGACTCAGCATCGTCGCCATCGGTAGCGTTTCGGGGGGAAGCACGCGCGTGTTGCTTTGGCTCGCCGAGTGTGGGGAGATGAACCTAAAGATACGCCCGGTGGCTTTTTCGACAACTTGATTTTTTTTCTCCTGAGTGCCAGTACTCCACCGCACGCACCCTTCGCGCAACCGCACTCCTCTCAGCCATGACTAAACCCAGCACGATGACCGTCGCGGTGCTCCGCGCTGAACTGGAGAAAAGGGACCTGGACACCTCTGGGCTGAAGGCCGTGCTCACGGAGAGGCTGCAGACCGCGCTGGGACCGGACGAAACTCCCTTTGCCCCTCCCGCCAAAAAGGCCAAGACGACGCCGGCCGCGCCGAAAGATACGACGTCAGCGACCGGTCCCCTCGCGGGGCGCAACGTCGTGGTGACGGGCACCATGGAGCCTGGAATGCTCCGCAAGGACGCTGAGGCCAAGATCACGGCGGCTGGTGTTACTTACTTGAAGACTGTGACGAAGGCTTGCGACCTGTTGGTCTTTGCCGAGGGCGCGGGCTTGAAGAAGAGGGAGGCGGCTGACAAGGCCGGCATCCCGGTGATCAGTGGCGCGAGGTTCCTTCGCATCTGCGCTGGGGAGGAAGACGCACCGCCGGCTTAGTCCTCGGCGTAGGGGATACGCGCGGGCGATACGAGAAACAAAGGGTTCCGACCCCTCGGACGTGGAGAAGAAAAGCTACGACTTTTCGAGAGAGCGCTTTGAAAGACGAAAGAGACAGAACCACACGCGCACACCCGCCCCGCTCGACATCCCCGCCGCTCCCACCGTGCCTCTCGTTCCTGCGAGGTCTCGACCACTCCCCCAAACTCGACAGCTCTCCTCGATCGGGCGACAGCGGCGGCAGCGGCCCTCAGTGCCACTGGCAAACACACTACTGGCTCTCTCTCGGATTTCCCGAAACGCCAAAAATAAACGAAGCCACTCATCACATTCCGCGCTATTACAAAGACGCCCATCTACACGCCCACACGACACGTAACACGAGTGACAAACACGTCCTAGTCTACGTTGTTTCAACGAAACTGGATTTAGTCAATTTCGGGACCGTTTAAATGTCACTCCTGAACTGTTATTTACAAGTCACTAAACCGCTCACCCCACCGTGGGCAGGTACTTCTGAATCAACGCCTTGAGCTTGTGTTGATCGGCGCCGCTAAACTCCTCGGTTTTGGCGCCGTACCGGTACACCTTGAACGTGGGCATCGACCGCACGTTTTCCAACGCCGCGACCTCCGCGTTTTCGTCCACGTCCACTTTAAGGAAGTGCACGTCGGGGTACGTGAGCGCGAGGTTCGAGAAGTGCGGCGCGATTTGTTTGCACGGCCCGCACCACTTCGCCGTGAAGTCCACCAGGACCAGCTTTGCGTTTTTGGTGAGCTGTTTGTACTGAGCAGTCGAAGTTACGTGTACCACGCCTGCGGTTTCGGTTTGCGTTCCTCGGAGGTCGTTCAAAGATTTCGCGATGTTTTGGTCGCCGGGAAGCGCTTGGCGCAGCTGTGCTTGTTACACGAAAAGTGTCAGTCTTGAGTGGCACCAAGTGCCATATATATCGCGATGTATTGGACAATGTATGGACAACAGTCAGGGTAATCGGTCTGAACAGGCACCAGCTGAGAGATAAAACAGTGCACTTGTGATGTATGTAGTAACTACGTGATTACGGGCGGACAATCGGCAAGTAGTGGCTGTTGGATTTGGGAAACGCGCGACACGTACCCGCGAAAACGCGGTCTCGGCGTCGTTCCGTCGCCCCAGCGCGATCAACGCGTGCGCTCGTCTCAGAATCGCCTTTAAGTACTCCGGGTCGTTTTCCAAAACCGCGTCCACGTCATTTAGCGCCAACGCGTGCTCGCCCAGGGAAGCAAAACACGCCGCGCGGTTACAAAGCAACAGCCCGGAGCCGGGAACGGAGGCGAGTGTTGTCGGGTCGTCGGTATTTTCGGAACGCGAATCAGATCCAACGCGCGCCGCCGCCACCAGCGCGTCGGTGAACCTTTCCTTCGCCTGTTCCAAGTTCCCGCTTTTGAAAAGATTGTTCCCGTCTTGTCGTCCATTTCGTAGCAATCGCAGTTGCGTCAGAAGCGTTTCCGTTCCCTGCGAGTTTTTGGTATTCGCCGCCCCATGCAGGGTCTCCGCAAACGCGACCGCGAAATCCAGCTCGCCAAGTTTCGTGATGAGGCACCCCAGCCGCGTTTTCGCCCTCGTGTACCCTGGGTCAATCGCCACCGCCTCTAAACAACACTCCAGGGCCTGTTTGAAAAAGGCCCGGCCCTGGCCAAGCAGCGCGGCGGCTTTGTTCGCGTGCGTTGGGGCGACGGTACGGTCGATCGCGAGGGACTCGTCATACGCAACCACCGCGTCCGCGAATTTCCCTTTTTGGTAAAGCGCCACGCCGCGCGCCTTCGCCTCCGCCATCGATGGAGGTTTCGCGCGACAGGAAAGAAACAAGAGGTTCGCCCGTGCGGGTCAGCAGGCCAGCCCGTGCGTCCTGTGTCGCAATCCAATCCAAAAAACCCAAAGGCCCACCGTCCGCGCTCGAAGCAATGAGAAGCAGTTTCGGCAGAGGAATAACAGACACGTGTAAGAAAAGAAGGTGTTTACCACGGAGATCGTTTCTCTCGAGTGTGTTCCAGTATTCCATCAAATTACAAGCCAACCAAGCTCTCACTCGTCGAAGCCGTCGAAGAATCCCCCGCCGTCGTCACCACCTGTGTCGTCCATCTCGTCCCCGCCCCACCCACCGGTAGTCGCCGCGGGCGCATCCGGAGCTGCAGGTGCGCCGCCGGCGCCGGCACCGCCGCCGCCGTAGCCTCCGCCCCCGAACATGCTCCCTATAGCCCGGTGCGCCAGCGCGCTCCCTGTGCCGAAGGCCATGCCCTCGGCGACCATGCTCCCGAACCCGCCGAGCATGCTCCGACCTCCGCTGGGACGCGCCACCGCGTTCGACCCCGAGTGCGGCGCGCCGGCGGGGGGAGGCGCGCCGCTCGACGCAGTCCCTTCCGCGCCCAGAAACACGTTATTCGGCTTCCCCTCCCCAAGCGCCGTGGTTTCGTTCGTCTGCACGTTCCACCAGTACACCTGCCCGGTGGTTTCATCACGCACCTCTTCCCACGGGTCACCGTAGGGGGGAGGAGCCGCGCCTCTGCCTGCCTTGCGGCCGCGCATGCGACCCCTGTTGGCCTTGGAGGAGTAGTCACGCGTTGCCAATTGCGTCGCCACAGGGGCGAGGAGACGTGCTGTTGTGGAGGACGCGACGTTCAAGTCACACGGCACGAGCCATCGGCAGATAACGGCGCGGCGAAGCATCGCACACCAAAGGGCAGGTTCCGTTTGAGCTTTGGCCACGCGTGGTCCAGTGTGGCCGAGATCTTGCGTGACGAGGCTAGTATTGGCAACGTAGTTTTTGAGCAATCACGTAGGGCGATTTTTCAAACCCCCCTCGTGACTTTCGCACGCACCCGATGCCGCTGTGAGATGGTCGAGACCTCAGCTGTTGCGAGCTTGCGCGTCGGAGCGATGTCGTCGAGCCGGGGGATCGGCGCGCTGCGGCGTTTGGCGCGAGCCGCGGGGGTTTCGCGTCCCGGTTCGCGCACCACCGGTCCACCGCTGCGTGTGCATGCGAAAAGTACCTTTCCGCACCGGCGCCTCCCTTCCGCGCGGGCCTCTTCGGACGGCTTGTGCCGTGTGTTCGCCGCGAGCAATAGTTGGGCAGGCGACCGGCTTTTCCTTTCCAACCAACGAGGGTTCCACAGCGGCACGCACGCCAGGGACGAGTCCGGGGGGGGGTCTCACGTCATCACCCGGGTCATCGCGGGAGGCGGCGGTGACACGAACACAGCAGACACCACCGAGGAACGCATAGTGGATTTGGAGCTTTCCGTGGAGGCGGAGCAGAGTTACCTGGCGTATGCCATGTCCGTGATCGTGGGAAGAGCGTTACCGGACGTCCGGGACGGGCTGAAACCAGTTCACCGGCGGATTCTGTTCGCCATGCACGAGCTCGGGCTGGATTCGAAGAAACCGTTTAAAAAGTGCGCGCGCGTGGTGCGTAACGGCCTCGCGCCTTTCCCAAATCCGCCCTCCCTGTTTGCCCATACTCGTCCTGCGAAGGGACGTCTTACCTCTGCCCGGACTGTTTGTCCACACCGCGCGATACACAACGCGTTAACCACTTTTCCTTCACAACTCAGGTTGGCGAAGTGCTGGGGAAGTTCCACCCCCACGGCGACCAAAGCGTGTACGACGCGCTTGTCCGGATGGCGCAGGACTTCTCCATGTCCGCGCAGCTTGTTGACGGGCACGGGAATTTCGGGAGCCTGGACGCGGACCCACCAGCGGCGATGAGGTACACGGAGTGCCGTTTGCGCGGGTTCGCGGAAGCCGCGTTGTTGCAAGACATCAACCAAAGAGCGGTTGACTTCACCGAAACCTTCGACGGAAGCCAAACAGAACCGTCCGTCCTACCCGCGCGTCTACCCAACTTGCTAATCAACGGAAGCACCGGCATCGCGGTCGGGATGGCGACGAGTATTCCTCCGCACAACATGCGAGAGGTCGCGCGCGCGCTATCGATTTACGCGAAGGATCCGGAGAACTGTACCCTGGAGCAACTGCTCGCGGTGATGCCGGCGCCAGATTTCCCAACAGGCGGCGAAATCGTGTACCCCACCGGCGGGTTCCACGAGATGTACCGCACAGGAAGAGGCGGTGTTACCCTACGCGGGGTTACCGAAATAGAAACCGGTGGCAACGCGAAAACGAAATCCCGAGAGTGCGTGGTGATTAAAAGCATTCCGTACCAAACCAACAAGGCGAGCCTTTGCGAGCAGATTGCGGATTTGGTAAACTCGCGCGCTATCGAAGGCGTCAGCGACGTGCGGGACGAATCCGACCGGGACGGTATGCGAGTCGTGGTGGAGTTACGGCGAAACGCGGATGCCGAGTTCGTCCGGGAACAGCTGTACACCCGTACGAAGCTGCAAATGCGAGTCAGCGTCAACGTGGTTGGGTTGGTGGGGCGGGAACCGAAAGTGCTCGGATTGCTGGTAAGATTTCCCAATAACCACATTCCGCAGACTGAATGCCCATACGAGACTGACATTTCTCTTTACAATCTCAGGACGTGTTTCACGAGTTTTTAAAATTCAGGAAAGAGTGCGTGGAGCGCCGCGCGCGGTACGATTTAGAGAAAACCGAAACGCGTTTGCACATCGTGGAGGGTTACCTCGCGGTACAAGCCGCCCCGGATGCGGTGGTAGCCGCGATCAGAGCGGCGCCCGATTCCAAAGCCGCGCAGCTCGCGCTTTGCGAGAAGCCGTTTTGGCTAAGCGAAAAGCAAGCCGAGGCGATTCTCGCGATGCCGCTGCGGCGGCTCACCGGGCTGGAGCGGGACAAGCTGAACGCCGAGGAAACCGAGTTGAGTGCGAAGGTTAAGGATTTGACCGGGTTGCTCGGGGACACTGGGCGGGTGATTGCGACGATCATCGACGAGGCGGAGGAGTTGAGCAATATGTTCGGCATCGACCGACGAACGGCCATCGACAGAACCGCCGCCGACGCTGCGGCGAGTCGTTCAGCGGATGGAGATGAAGACGAAGACGGAGACTCTTCCGGAGGGTCTGGGACTGACCGTGAGCGCGCGCGGGATGCGGCGACTCTTTTCGCGAAAAGAAACAACGTCACGGTTGACAGTTTGAACAAGGACAACCTGGTTATCATGACCAACCGGGGGTACATCAAGCGCATCGACCCTTCCACGTTTTCAAAGCAAAACCGCGCGACGCGCGGGAAAAACATGGGAAAAATGCGCGGCGGCGACGAAGTCACCAAAGCCACGCACTGCGGCGGGTTGGATACCGTGTTATTTTTCACCGACCGCGGACGGGTGCACGCGGTGAGCGCGTACACTATTCCGGAAGCGTCGACCACCGCGTTAGGGACGCCGTTCACGCGGGTGTTGAAACTCACGGAGGGCGAAAACATAACCGCCATGCTTCCGGTGTCGAGCGCGGACGAGGGTGCGGATATTTCCCAATCACCACACTCCGCCGTTCTGATTACTGCTCTGTATGGAGTACATTCGGAAAGTACTACCCATTCATACCCTTCCCAATCCCTCATACACATGGCCCGAGAGACTGACCCTTTCGGCTTTTATCGTATCAGGAATTTCCGGGTCGGAAAGCGAACCGCATCTCGTGATGGTCACGGCGCGGGGTTTGATAAAAAAAACATGCGCGTCCGAGTTCATCGCGATTCGGAACAACGGAAAGAAAGCGCTGCTTCTACGACCTGGTGACCGGTTGAAGCACGTGGAGATGGTGCGCAAAGGGGATGGGATTTTGATCGGCAGCATCGACGGTACGCTTATTCATTTCGACTCCGATTCCATCCGCCCGCAAAGCCGAGCCGCGAGCGGCGTCAAGGCGATGAAGTTCAAGCCCGCGAAGGAGGACTCGTTGAAAACCTTGGGGGAGGACGAGGAAGACACCCAGGACGCGCTTCCCGCGAACGTCGCGGGGATGGCGGTTGTTCCTTCTCGGTTTGTGAAACAGCTGGAGTTGGACAAAGGGTCGAGCGAAAAAGACATGACCGAGGAGGACGATTCGGAGCCGGCGGAGGCGCCGCAGGTAAACGACGACGCGATAAACGACGAAGGAGCCTCCAACGTCACCACAGGCCCTTGTTTGATGTTCCTCTCCGCGTCGGGTAAGGGCAAACGCATCTCGCTTGCCAATTTCAAGCAGCAAACCAGGGCCGGCCGCGGAAAGCGCGCCATGGGCCTCGCGAAAGGCGACGCCGTCGCGGCGATGTGCGTCACCGGGTTCGACGGCGAGAAAAGGTGCGGGGCTTTCCCATTTACCACGTTCCGCCTCCCTGATTCCCATACACGACTGACACTTTTCGTTTTCAACACCCAGGGAAAACGTCATCGTGGGTTCGCAAAACGGAATCATGAACCGGTACGACGTGGACAGGTGCGTTTATTTTTGTTTATTTTTGATTCCGCAAACAGTCTGGACGCTCGTGCTTACCGTTTTTATACCTCGGCTTCGAACCGAGGACCGAGGTGTGCGCAACAACACGAACTAACCACTCGTCCCACCTAACCGCGACTGTTTGCGCCTACCCGTACCCCGCAACTCCCATGGACACAGCATCCGGCCGCAATCCGGAGTCGCCGCGAAAGGCGTGACCTTGATGAAACTCGGCAAGGGGGACACGGTTTCCGTGCTGACGTTGTTGCCCGCGGAACTCTCCGAGGAGGGGGGGGGGGAACAGTGATGAGAGTTTGGGTTTGTGTGAGTGCATTTTTCTTTTCGCGAAGTGCTTTCGTAGAGGCGTTTCTCCCCAACGCAATTCACCTCGCCTTTTCTTGACCACGAGTGGCTGAAGTGCCAGTTTCAAATTAGCTTTGAAACAACTTGACCCTCGAGACTGACTGTGCTGACTGGCTCTGTTCCTTTTGCCAAAACTTTGACCTAAACCCTTTTCGACGTCGTCCAGACTCTCGGATCGACACTCTCATCACACTCCACGCGCACGGGGCAGTTCCCCTTTGGTCACTAGGTTTGGTCGATTCGTGTTACCCGTTCACGGCTTCACTCGGGCGATGTCCGCGGCGCACGCGACACCCTGCATGGCCTCGCTGCGCCATGTACCCTCCGTCGTCGGCAGAAGCGGTGGAAGTGGAAAGAAGGTTTCCACTGCAAAGTCGGCGATGGGCAAGACGTCCAGTCTCCGTCGCGCCGCGCGGTTCCCAACCAACGCCGCGGTGGATGCCGTGGCTTCCGTGACAGAGGACGAGGAAGAGGACGTGGTGACGGATTCAATCGACGACGACGACCTGCCTTTCGACCTGGACAAGTACAAAGCCGTGGTCAAGCTGCTCGTGACGTTCCAGGAACCGGATTGGGTGAACCCGTGGTCGAACAAAACCGCGCAGAGGAGCACGGGAAGCGGGTGTGTTATTAAACGCACCGGCGGCGACCTGAAGAGCGGGGGGGGCATAATCCTAACCGCCGCGCACGTCGTGGCGAACGCGACGTTCATTCAAGTGCAGCTGGCGAACTCACCTGAAAAGCACGTTGGGAAGGTGGTGAGCATCTTGCACGAAGTGGATTTGGCGCTGGTGGAGGTGATGGAGGGGTTGGAGGACGTGGAGCCGGTGCCGTTACCCGTGAAAAAGGAAGTGCGGCTACCCAAACTCCGGGAGAAAGTGTACGTCCTGGGGTTCCCAGTTGGGGGGAACGACCTTTCAATCACGGAAGGCGTGGTGAGCCGGATCGAAGTGCAGGTACGGCCGGAGTGGGCTTTCCCAAATCCTGACCCAACGTTTATGGACCCCTCTGTGATTGTTTGCTGCCCCTGGTCGAGTACACTCGTCATTAAAAGGAAGTGCACTACACACGGCACAAGTGCCCTGTTCGGCCCGATTACGCCTCCATGTTTGCTCATACACATTACGAAGGACACCCGTACTGGAGACTGACCCTTTTCGGTAAACCCAATCGCAGTCGTACTCGCACTCGCACGCCCGGGCGCTCGCGGTGACGGTGGACGCGGCGATCAACTCTGGAAATAGCGGCGGTCCGGTTTTGAGCCAGACCACGGGGGGTTTGGTGGGTGTCGCGTTTCAAGGGTACGCCGGGTCGTCCGTGGAGAACCAAGGCCACATGGTCCCCGCACCGGTGGTGGATCGGTTTCTGCGCGGGTGGGAAAACGAAACGAAGGACGCGGAGCTCAAGAAATCGCCCACGTTGCCATCGCTTGGGGTTCATTTGCAGCTCCTGAACTCGCCCAGTTTGAGGAAGTTTTTAAAAATGAAAGAAACGCACAGCGGCGTGATGGTGACGCACGTGGAGCACGGCAGTTCCGCGGAAGGCACGTTACGCGTGGGCGACGTGTTGATGGAAGTGGACGGCGTGTCCCTGGCGAACGACGGAAGCGTGGTTTTCCTGGGCCAGAGGCTGGCGATGGTGGCGATTCTTCAGGCGCGGTTCATCGGCGACAAAGTGCCTGTGCTGATGCTGAGAGATGGGAAAGAAATCACCGTTGACGTCACCCTGAAAGCGCTGCGGCAGCTCGTGCCGCGCGGACAGTACGACGTCCGCCCGCCGTTCGTGCTCGTGGGGGGTTTACTTTTCCAGCCCCTTTCCCTGGAGTATTTGCAAAGCTGGGGCGGTGACTTGAAAGACGCCCCCACGCACCTCGTGGGCGAGTACTACGACGGAATAAGCGGCCCGGACAAAAAAGAGGTTGTCGTGCTTTCCCAGGTGCTTTCGGATGACATAAACGTCGGGTTCACGTTCGACTCGGTGGGGTTAGATTACGTCGCCAGCGTGAACGGCGAGCCGGTGGCGGACATGGCCGCATTCGTGGAGGCCCTGCGAGTTGGCGTGCACGGCAGCGAAGAGTTCATCACCCTGGAAGTTACCCGGGGTAATGTCAAGAACGTGGTGGTTTTGGAAGTCGCCAAGCTGAAACAAGCGGACGAACTTATTCAGGAGCGGTACCAGATCCCAAAGAGACACAGCGTGCACTTCCGGGACATATACGAAAAGTGAGGGGTGACTATTTAAGGAAGGAGACGCGCGCGGGGGATCGCGGGTGAGTTAACGTTGACGTAGGAAGAAACTCGTCTAATCTAAGGTTGACGTAGGAAGACACCGGGCTGCCGACTTTAAACACGAGCGGTACGAAAAGGGCTCGAGTTTTTAGGAATAAAATAAATATTAGGCGTCGAAAACAAACGCGCTAATCGCCTCTTCGAACGGCCGCGCGGCGGTTCGGCATTCTTGGCATACATAAAGATACAGGGTATTACCCTGGGTACTACCGGGTGCAGGGTACAGGTTTTTTATACACGGAGGTATTTGTCCCCGCGTTTGGAGGTCGACGACTCGAGAAGAGAAATAACGCCGCGAGGAAACGCGGCCGAAACTCAATTCACGTCTTGGTAGTGTTCCAAGTCGTCATCGGAAAGCTCTTCTTGGTAAATCTCAACCTCCGTGGTGAGTTCGTGCAGGACTTGCTGCTGCAGGTGGTGCTGAGTTCCTGGGGCGGGGGCGCCGTCCGTGCCATTCAATTCGTCGTCGTCGTCGTTCGGGTCGTTGTCCATGGTTTCTTGACTCAACGAGTTTGCGTTCAGGGAAAGCGTTTTCCGGGTACGATCGGCAAAGGACACCTTGAGAGATTCACAAGAAAGTGTCAGTCCCGTATGGGCAATCAGGGAGGCGGAATGTGGAAATGGGAAATACCCACCTCGCGCAAGTGCGCGCATTGCGTTTTCAGGAACGCCACCGACTCGTTCGTCACGCCGCGGCAATCCTTCACCGCGAGGGTCCTTAAGTTCGTCAAGCAACACAGGTTGCGCACGCCGGTGTCCGTGATCCGGCTGCCAGTCAGGTTGAGCATGGTGAGTTTTCGCAACGTCGCGACGTGCGCGGCGCCGACGTCGGTGAGCCCGCCGTTTTGGCCCAAGTTTAGCGTTTCCAAATTTGCGCAAAACGAAACGATTCGCCCCGCCCCGACGTCCGTCACGTTCCCGCCGCACATCTCCAGGGACTTTAAGTGTCGTAGGTTGCGAAACGCGAGGATCCCGTTGTCGCTGACGTTAGCGGCGAACAAATCCAGGGTTTCCAGGAACTCGAGTTCCGGAATCGCGGCGAGCACGCCCCGGTCGGTCACCAAGCGCGAGTCCAGGGAAAGGTACCTGATTGTAAAAAAGTAAATATTAGTCTTGTATGGGCAGTCAGTCGGCGGAATGTGGTAAATGGGGAAATACTTACCGAAGAGACGTGCACTGCTTCAAATACCCCGCGCCTTCGTCGTCCACCAGGGTGTGCCCCAAATCCAGGTGGAAAAGTTCCTTCCCACAAACCCCCCGCACCAGGTTCTCCAAGCCGTCGTTCCCCACGTCCGTGTCCGCTAACGTGACGCTTCGCAGGTTGGGAAGCTTCCCCAGCCACCGCGCGGCGACGTCGCCTATTGGGCACGAATCAAGGTTCAGCGCGTTTAAGCTTTTTCCGAGTAACAAGAAAGGGTCAGGGAGGTCGGACCACGTGTATGTCCGGGATTGGTATCACGTAAACAGTCGTGAGAGTACTCGAGCCGAACAGGGAGGCGGTAATGGGCCGAGGTAATGACCGTCCCTTCGCAAGGACGAGTATGGGCAATCAGTCGTTTCTTAACGCGTTCAGGGTACGGGAAAGCCCCGTACCTTTGCAACCCGCAAAGCGCCTTCACGCCGTCGTCGTTCATCTCGGTGAACGCCAGGTTCAACCCGGTCAGCGACCCGGCGAAGTTCGGGTTCGCGATGGCCGCCGCGCACCGCCCGGTCACCGCGGTGGCTTGCGATAAAAAAAAACGTGTCAGTCGTGTGCGCGAACAGTCGTCCGGGATTTGGGAAAGGCCAAACACGTACCTTCCAAGGACAACGTGCGCAGGTTGGGAAGGACCTGCGCTTCTTCTTTTTTTTCGCAAAAATCGGTGGAGCCACCGTCGTCGCCGCCGGTTTTCATTCCCTCCACTTCGTTTTGTACGACGCGCGTTTCGGTCAACACGCCCATCGCGAAGTCGTCGAATTTCGTGCCCGTCAGATCCAAGGTCTGCAACTTTTTCAAAAACCGCAGCGCGGACGCGGCGCGCGGTCCCGCCTTGGTTCTCGCCAGCACCAGCGTTTTCAAACCAACCAGCGACTTCAGGGAAACAACATCAATATCGCTCACCAGGTTACACCACCCCAGGTTCAGGGTTTCAAGGGAGGTAAGGCTGGCGAGGCAGGGGACGCCGCCGGCGGGAGGGGCGTTTTTGTTTCGCGAGTTTTTGCGTTCGCGCTTTTGTTTCTTCGCCCGCCGAGTCTCCGAGTCCTCGTCTTCGTCTGAACCTCGTTCTTCTGACGACGTCGTTTGCGAGGCAGGATCGTCTTGGAACACGTCTCTTGCCACGCTTTTCAAATGCGCGCAGCGTTCCAGGGACAGAAACGTCAGGTGTTTCAAACCCTCCGCGTGTCGCAACCCGTGGCCCGTGATTGGCGTGCCCTCCAGCTTCAGGGACTGCAGGTTCGGCGCCCGAGGCAACACTTGGAGGGCGTCGTCCGTGACCCCAGGGCATTCGGATAAGTCGAGCGCGGTGAGGTTTGGGAACGAAAAAAAACTCAAGCGGTTCGCGCCTTCCGCGGTGAGCTTCGCGCACCGCGCCAACGTCAGCGCCAGCAGCGACGCCGCGTTTTGCGCGAGCAAAGTTTGCACAACGTCCTCGTCCACGGAATCGCCAATCACCGCGAGATCGAGGAACCAGAGGTACCTGAACTGCTCCGCCAGTGTAACACCTCCCAACGGTAGACTCTTTGTGCTGACCAGGGCGTCGAACACGATTTGGGACAAATCAGGAGGAAGGCGCGCGATTCGCTGAATCAGGGTGAGTTTCGTTTTTTTCAAACTTTTTTTGTCTCGAATGACGTCGGCATCCATCGCGTCGTCCTGTTTTCGTGTCTCTGTCACAAGAAAAGCATCCCCGGAATCGTCCAGGTCCATTGAAACACCGCCCTTCGCGATATCAGCCGACGATTTCGAGGTCGTGCCCATCGTGGAATCATACGTGGGCTCCGCGAAATTCGCCGGCGCCGGCGCGGTTTCGTCATTCGCCTTCGGACGAGTTTCGGTTGGAGCCGCGACCAGGACGAATTTTGAATCGGCGTCGGACGAGGAGGACGGGTCCCCAACCGCCAATTTCCCGGCCGGACCGAGGGTGGGACTCGGCGCCCCGGGTCGCCGGGAAAGAACGCCGCCCTGGGGGTGAGACGAGCGGTTGGGAAGCGGCACGGGTCAGTCAACACGAGAGCGGAGACGACGCGGGACGTGGGGACGGGACGCGAGGCCGGGGCTTTTCGGGCCCGGGACACCCGGGACGTCCCATTGGAGCAATTGAGTTTGTTACGGAAAACGCGTCATGCGGCAAAACCAACAACGGAGGGGGAGGCCGGGCGCGAAGGAAACGCGCGCGGGTCCGCGCGGAACACGGGTCACGGGAGACGAGTTCGAGTTACGGATTCGGCGGGGGGTTCCGACGTGGGGGGGCGTACCATCTCGTCTCCCGGGCGAGCCGTCCGGTGCGGCCGTGCGCGCGTTTGACTGAGTCAGAAGTGACGACTTTTTCCCCGTCCAGGTTTTTTTTTTTCTGATTTCGTTTATGGCTCGACGACGTTTTTTAGTAATTATTCGCCTGTCACTTCTTCCCAGGCCAAACCGACGTGCGCGCTCTCGGCCTTCACGGCGTCGGCTCGTCCAGGATGAACCGCTTAAACAAGGCTCAGAAGGACAAGGTCAAGCGCTTCGCCGCGGTTTCCGATTCCGACGAGAAGACCGCGATCGCGGTGTTGAAATCCAAAGATGTGGGTTGGGATCTGGAGCTCGGGCTCGAGAAATTCTTCACGTCGGCTGCCTCGACGTTCTCTTTTGGCGGTGCTACGGGCGCGGTCAACGCGAAGACCCTGGAACTGACGTACAAAGCGTACCGAGCCGCGGACAACACGCACGACGAGGACATAATCGACGCGTCCGGAATCGAAAAGCTGTGTGCAGATATCGGCATAGACCCGGTGGATCCGGTGATCCTGGTGGTTTCAATGAAGATGAACGCGAAGGCGATGGGGGTGTTCACGAAGGCCGAGTTCTTCGCGGGCATGAAGCGTATGGAGTGCGACACGATCCCACAGCTGAAACTGAAACTCCCATTCCTGCGCAAGGACTTGGCCAACCCGGAGGTTTTCAAACAAGTGTTCGAGTACTCGTTCGACTTCGCGAAGGACGAAACGCACAAATCGTTACCCCTGGAAACCGCGTGCGGGATGTTCCACGTGTTGCTCGCGGACCGGTGGCCCCTCTGCGCGGATTGGCTGGAGTTTCTTCAAAAAGAACACAACAAGCCAGTCACAAGAGACACGTGGACGCAAACCCTGGAGTTCTCGAAACAAATCAAATCGGGGGACATGAAAGGGTACGACCCGGCGGGGGCGTGGCCATACCTGCTGGACGAGTTCGTGGAACACGTGCTTGAAAAAAAGAATTAGATTACGATTAGACGGGGATCACGGGGACGAGGGTACAAGTACTAGTGGGGTAAATAACTGTACATTTTACCCACCCTGGTACGTACGGGGGTTGCTTTTAGGGTGAACTTATGACGTTTGGCATGAGGTCGGTACGGTACATAGATAGCGCGGGACGATTCGAAATAGAATATGCGGGGGGTTGTGGTTGTGGTTGGAATACGAGGGAAGTTAAAACTTCAGTACAGTTTGAAAAAATACACACTTCGTAAAAATCACTTCACAAACTTTCTCCCCCCTCCGCTCGCGGCGCGCCTCGGTACCGCAGCCCCGCGGTGGTTTCCCCGCCCAGGTCCGAAGTGTCGCTTTCGCCGCCCGTCTGTTCGTTCGACTCCTCCGCGCTTGTTGTTTTCCGTCGGTAGTCCACCGGTTTGTCGTCGTCGTCCGACTCCGCGCTCGTTTTTCGGCGGTAGTCCACCGGGCCCGGTTTGTTTTCGTCATCCGACGACGTTCCCTCGAACAGCGAGGTTTGCGGAAACCGGAGGTCAAGCGCTGAGATGGGTAAACGGAAGTGTCAGTCTTGTATGGGCAAACAGTGTGTTGACGGATTTGGGAAACGCGCAAGGCCGTACCTTCGCCCCCGCCCGCGTTGCCTTTCATCAACTCAAGCGCCCTCGCCACCACTTCCTGTGCGAATTTGCTCGGCGACTTCACCAACCCGAGTCCCACCACGACCGCGACCAGCGCGAACGCGAACGCACACAGGTACCCCCAGGTCGCGCCGAGCATCAAAACGAAGCTCGAGTGTGGGTAGTCGTGCAGAAATTTGGAAACTGGATTCATGTCTGTATTTGGAAAAGAAAAGGGTCAGTCTTGAGTCTTACTGTATGGGCAAACAGTGCACTTGTGATGTATGTAGTATACTTCCCTTTAATGACTGTAGTCAAGAGGGGCTTGAAACAGTGTGTCAGGATTTGGTGGGAAACGCCCAATACGTACCGAGCGCGATGTCCACCGCGGCGTGGTATATCTGCGGCACGCCGGTCGCCGCCTGCAAGCCGTGTCGCGCGGAGACGGTGGTTTTTATGGTGGTGAAGGGTAGGTCTTTCTTTTCGTGCATCGAGGCGAACATCGGCAGCGTCACGCGTTGCGTTTCGGTCGCTAACCCCGTGACGAACAAAGGCCATTTCAAAAACAGCCGCAAAAGCCGGACCTCGTAGCTGCTGAACTGGATGTTCACCGGCCGTGACGCGTTCGCCAGCACCACACCGGAGGCGGTGAGAAGCTGGCAAGTGACTTGAAACGAACTCGCGTGTTGTGTGTTGTGTTTGGTTTCGGGAACCTCGAAACGCAACGACACGTCGAATTTCTGTCCGCTCGCGACGATCCGGTGTGAACGCAACACCGAGGCGGTGATTCGGTCTGGGGCTAGGGCGTTGATTTTATCAATCGCGTGCGCGGGCATGAACACCGCCACCGCGCTCGGTTCGGGGAGCGTGAAATCGAGAAACAAGTCCTGGTGCGTTGCGCTCGGGGCGTTGGGGACGACGAGCCACCGCACGGACACCACGAACACCAAGGACACGAACAGAAGCACGGTGGCGACAACGGCGGCGACCGCGGTTGACACCGCGGTGGTGGTGGCGAAGTTGGTTAGCTGTGCTTATTGGAGGGTGGGAAGACGTGGTGGTGGGTGGTGGGTGGGATGGGGTGAGTCATAGTCTGGCGACACGACAGAGGAGTCACGTGATGCGCAATTCAGATTCCGGGTCGCCGAAATCGAGGATGCGGATTGTGGCAACCGCGCACCTTGACCTGCACCACGTCCCAGCTGCCGTCCCAGACCGCGGCGTACAGGGACACGCGCGCGGCGCGCATGGACCGCCGGTTCACGGGAACGCCGCGGTTCATGGCGGCGGCGGAGGAGGAGCCGCCGCGGGCGCGGCAACAGTGCTTGGTGTTTTCGGGGAGGTGTCCAGGTGTGAAGCGGTGAGCCACGAAATCCGCGTGCGTCCCAAGAAAAAATTATTCGCGTCAATGGTGCCGTTTTTCCAGCGCCGCCCTTTCTCTTCAAACACTCCGACCGCGCGCACTCGGCGGCGTCGCGCCGGTGGGCGGTCGTTTTCTGGGCGCACGCTACTCGCCCGCGGGTGCGGGTTGGCATGCGGAGAGTCGGATTACTGGTGAGTCGGGTCACCGTGGACGCCGGGATGGGCGATGGTTCGATCCCGACGCACCACGGTCGGGTTCCAGGGTGGACCGGCGATCGAACGACCGGACCGCCAAAGGACTCGATGGGACAAACCTCCGGCTCGCACGAAGGCACGACCGTTTTAGGCAACGTCGCGCGCGCATCACAAAACACACAGGTAAGGTTGGTGTTGTGTAAACCGCTACGAAGCGGACCGAACACGAACACACGGATACGATGACCGCGTCATGGACAGATCGGCTGCCGGAAAACCTAACCCAACTGTTTCGTCTGACGAGCGACGAGCTCCAATCCACCGCCGGCGCCGCTCAAGAAACTTCACGAAGACCTGATAATACCTCCACAAGTTGATCTGACACGACCTCCACACGTCCTTTTCTAACTGCACACAACACAGAGTCCGCACGTCCGGCTGAGTTCGAGTCTTTTTCCACCCGACGCGTGGTTGGCGAACGCCGCCGGCGTGCCGCTCGGGGCGCTCGTGGCGACGAATTGTTTTCCCCAAACTCGCGACGACGAATTTGGTTCGAGGGAAACAAACGTTCTGGAAACAACACCAACAACATGCATCTCTCGCCCGCCGTGTCGGTGCCAATCCTGTTCCGCGTTCCTAAACGGGTTTTGCATTGTCAATTCGCTAGACGGACGTTGGGCGTGTTGCGTGTGCGGGGCTTGGAACACCACGTGTTCCAAAATATTCGCCAACAACGAAACCGGCGCCGACTTGTGTGTCTCCGCGGAGTTGATTTCACCGAATGTTGTGTATGAGTGGAGTTTGACCGATGAACTCCTGCTCGGTGAAGCGAACTCGACCGAATCACTCTCCTCGGTGACGCGACCGGCCGGGTGTCAAACCGCAAAAACCATAGCCTCCGCGCCTTCGTCACCCGTGGTTTTCGTGTTGGACCAAACCCTCGATTCCGACGAACTCGCCGCGTTGCGTTTTTCCATGAAACGCGCGCTTGAAACGCTTCCGGACACCACCCCGGTAGGCATAGTGACCTTCGGAGGGTCAGTTTCCGTGTACGACCTAGGCGCGATGTCTGCACAAGGTTCGGACCCTGCGGTTTCAAGAAAAACCGCACTCGCCGTGTGCGTGTCCGGACACAAATCACCCAAAGCGCACGATTTGCGCGCGGTGCTGGACGACTCCCACACATTCATGGCGAACCTCGGGGACGGCGCGCGAGACGCAATTGCGGTGGTGCTGGATTCCATGTGCGGAACGCGCGATTCGCTTGATTCACTTCAGGCGTCCAGACACGAAAGGACACAGACAAACGCTCGGACACAAACGCACCGCGCCAAGCGGCTTCGGCCGCGGAGTCTCGGGGCGGCGGTTGAAACGGCGGCGGCGGTTGTTTGTTCGTATTTTCGCGCCCGCGAAGAAAAAACAAGCACCACCGATTCGGAAACAAAAACAACCGGGAACACTTCCAAACAAAAAGGAGGAACCCCAACCCCAGGCGCGCGCTTGGTGGTGTGTTTAACCGGCCCGCCCACGGTGGGACCGGGCGCTGTCGCCTTTGACGAATTATTAACTCACGAACTCTACGCCGCGGAAACGCGCGCCGCCGCGGCGTACGTGGAGGAACTCGCGAAGACGGTGCGAACTTTTTTCTTTTTTTTTCTTCTCTTTTGTCCAAACCCGGTTCGTACAATCGTTCTCGCTTCCGTCTTAAAATCCGTGAGTTCAACAATGTTCCGGTATAGAGTGCTGGCGCGGTGGAAACCCGGTTTGTTTTGTTTGTTGTTTCTTCCTCCGTGTGAGTACTGTGATGTTCCTAAGCTTAATCTTTGCTGATTATCCTCTTGAAGACGCTAATGACAATTGACTGAGTGCTTGTGCAGTGGAGACCCGTGACCCGTTTTGTTTTTTTACTTTTCTCGTCGCTGACGTCGACAGTCAGTCCAACAAAACGCACCTGGACACCCATGTTAACCACCCCGCGTCAATCCAACAGCTGTCCTCACTATCGGTCACCGTGGACGTGTTTGTTTTCGGGAACGAGAGCTCGCACCTCGCGTCCGTAGCGCCGCTTGCGTCGATGACGGGCGGCGCGGTTGTCGCGGAGGATGACTTCGGCGAGGGCTTTTGCAAAAATCTCGCGGCTGCCGCGCGCCGGCGGTCGCTCGGCGCACGCGATTCCGTGCTGACAATTCAGGTGCCACCCGGAATGCGAGTCGCCCAGGTGATCGGCCCTGTGGCTGGGATGTCAAGGGAGGAGACAGCCTTGAAAACGTCGACGTATGGGCAAACAGTTGCAAGGCGCGCGACGGGCGACGGAAAACCACGAAGCGAAACAAACGCAAACGCCTTTGCGCTGAAAAGCGCCGAGTGTTCGCAGGTGCGTATTTTTCCCTCCTTTTTGTCAAAAGCGACGTCTAACCAGCCTGCCACCTCAGTATTCGTACATCCGGAGGTGTTTGGCCAAATGTCGTCGCTAGAAACGAAGTCGGAATCCCGCGCGATAAGAGCTCGCCGCGCTCACGCGCGCGAACGGGCTTCGTGCGGAGTCTACATTTTGTGTTTATGTATTTTTTTGGTTTCTTTGTTAGCGCGCGGCTTACCAGCTCGTCTCCCGAATAAAACGGGCTCCGAGTTAAACGGCTGCGCGACAGTAACCCATCCAGGTCGTTTCCCGTTTTAAACCCGCGCGTTGCCCTCGTTCGTAGGCGCGCGGGTGTACGGGGAGCGGCACATTTTATTCACTATTTTTTCGTCACCTGTTTAACTTTTTTCTTTTCGTCATAGTTTACGTCACAACCTGACCTCGTTCCCGTGTCGTTTTCTTTCAAATCATACCAGGCCGTTTCCGTGTTTTTCGAGTACGACAAGGACACTTTCTTCGAGGAGAGCGATTTCGTGCACCTTCAGTTCGTTCTGTGGACGGACAAAGCGGACGGATACGGGGGTACCGTCCGCGTCGCGCGCAGCACCACGGTTCGCGTCGCGACCACCGCGTCCAAAATTGCGTACGCCCGCGCCCTCGATACCTCCGTGGTGTCGATTCTCGTTGCGAAGAAGGTCGTGCTTGATGCGCAGAAGGGAGGAGGCGTTTTAAAAAACGCTTCGGAAGCTTCCTCAATAAAGCGCTTGGACGCGATCGTGTTGCGCGCGGCCCGGGTTTTCTCCCCCTCTGACGGAAACGGAACGTCGGACGGAACGTTTCCCGAAGACCTGGTGCCGTTCGCGCTTTCCATGTACCACCTGCGACGAGGCCCGATGCTGGGCGTCTCGTTCGGGCACGGCGACGAAAAGTGTGGGGCGAGGTTGCGGTTTCTAAACTCCGGATTCGAGGTTTCGGGAAAATCGTTGGCGCCGACGGTTTTCGCGCTGAACTGGGCGGCGTTCGGTTCGATCGATTCGAACGATGCAATCCAACCAGGTTCGATTCACAACGCGTTCTCGAACATCCCCGCGGTTGACCTAGCGCTTGCTTCACAAAGCGCGATTCTCGTGGATCACGGCGATCACGGGTTGTTCGGGTGGATCGGAAAGGATTTGTTGGTGGATACGAACCGACGCGAACTCGCAACGCGCGCGCTGGTCGCGTTCGCGGAGCGATTGGCAAACTCGCCGCGCGGACGGTTCCCTCGGCCGAAAACGAAAATAGTCACCGAAAACTCCTCCGCGGCGAGGTTCGTGGTGTCGCGCCTCGCACCCGGGCACCGCGACGCGCCGCACGAACAGAACGCGTTCTTTCCACCCGTTGTCGGAACGAGTTTAGAGCAACGCAGAGCCTTCGCCGCGACCGCGCCGTACACGGAGGAGGTTTCGTTCTTTCAATGGATGCGCGGGATGGGGGTGGCCGCGCCGCTCTCGGCGTTCAAGTAAACGGGAAAGAAAATAGCACGAGACGGGATCTCACTGCTTTAGCAACTTAGCAACTTAGCAACTAAAGAATGTATGCCTTTGAAAGGGTTGAGCGTGCGACGATCGTGTGGTTTTCGAAGGTGTGTTTCGGGAGATCGACCAGAATTTAAACAGACACGCGCGCAAATTTATTGAGAAGCCACGTCGCTTCGCTCGCAAACGCTGTGGCACATCTGGAGACGCAGACGCGTTTGCGTTTGTGCGGTACCCGGGTTCTCTTCTCGTATCGGCACGATGCGCGCTGCGATGCTCGCGCGCGCGAGCGCGTTCGACGTTCGGTCGTCCGCGACCGCCCGCGTGTCTGGCCCGGGCGTCAACGCCACCGCACGGCGCGCGGTTTCGGTCAAGACGCCGTTTCAGGGAAACACGTCACGCGTGCTGTGCCGCGCGTCTCGCCGTGACGACACGGACGGCGCCGAGACGCGCGTTTCCCACGAATCTCGCCCCATCGCCTTGCTCACCGCGGGTGCGCTCCTGGCGTCCGTGCTCGTGGGAGACTTCGCGCCCCCCGCCGCCCTCGCGCTTGCGCCGACACAGACGTACGCGAGTCCCGTCCCCGCTTCATCCGCGGCCACGCCGCGAACGCGGTACCTCACCGCGGAGGAACAAGCCACGATCAACTTGTTCCAGAAAAACACCCCTTCCGTCGTGTACATCACCAACCTCGCGCAGCGACGGGATGTGTTCACGCTGAACATCCAGGAAGCCCCGCAAGGCGCGGGATCCGGAATCGTGTGGGACTCGTTCGGGCACGTCGTGACGAACTGGCACGTCGTGGCGGGCGCGGCGAAGGTCAACGTGACGTTCCAGGACCAGCAGGTGTACTCCGCAACGGTGGTGGGGTACGACGACGACAAGGACATCGCGGTGCTCCAGGTGGAGTACGACAACCCGGTCGCGACGGGCCCGAGTGGTAAGTTCGGGGGAAACTCGGGGCTCGCCGCTCCGTCGCCAAACGCGCTTCGCGCGACGAGGGAAAACGCGCGGCCGCTCCCCATCGGCACCTCGTCCGACCTTCTCGTGGGCCAAAGGGTGTACGCCATCGGCAACCCGTTCGGGCTGGACCACACCCTGACCACCGGTGTGATATCAGGGTTGGGCAGGGAGATTCAGTCCGGGAACACGGGAAGGCCGATCGACGGCATCATTCAAACCGACGCCGCGATCAACCCTGGCAACTCGGGCGGGCCTCTGCTGGACAGCGGCGGCCGGCTCATCGGAATCAACACCGCGATTTACTCAACCTCCGGGAGCTCGTCGGGGGTGGGGTTCGCGCTGCCGAGCGACATGGTGGCAGGCATCGTGGAGCAAATCATCAAGTTCGGACGGGTAACGCGGCCCATCATGGGAATCACGTTCGCGCCGGACGCGGCGGTGGAGCAGCTTGGTTTGGGCGGCGTGTTGGTGCTCGACGCGAGGGAAAACGGACCGGCGTGGCGAGCGGGGGTGAAGTCCACCTCAAGGGACGTCGCAGGACGGTTGATTCTGGGAGACGTGATCGTGTCCCTCAACGGAACCACGATTAAAAACTCCACGGATCTGTACCGCACGCTCGACAAACTCACCGTGGGGGATGAAATCTCCATGACCGTGATGCGCGGGGAAACGAAAACGGACCTCGCCCTGACCCTCGATGACTTAAAAGACCTTCCCCAGACCCTTCCCGTGGGTGTGTTCGAGATGGGACCGGGACAGAAACTGCCTCCAGGCGCGGTGCCGCTGCCACCGGGAACCCTGCCGTTTCCGCCAGGGACGTTCCCACCCAAACCCCCGCAAACCGCGCCGGGCGACGGCGAGGGAAACGCGAGCCCCGAAGACGGCGAAGGGATTTCCGGGCCGGCGTATTGAGATATCGAGCGGCGCGTTGAGGTGTGGAGTCGTCATCATTTCTTCTCTGCAGGTGTACCATACATGTAATCACAGCTGTACCAACGAACAACTCAACTCTCATAATTACGCTTTCGTTCCCATCGCCACGTGCTTTCCGTTGCTCGCCGTCGCGTTACTGAGCACCTCCAGGCGTTGCTGCAGCACCGCGGCGAGCACCAAGAACCCGGCGCACATGGCGAACATCGCGCTTAGCGGGAACATCGCGACGTTGTACAAAATGATGCACACGAACAGGTTCAGGGGAATGCGGAAGAAGTTCATCACCGTGGACCGGACTTCTTCTGGGACGTACTGCGACCGCATCTTCATCATGGACGGCCAGAAAATACCCACCATCGCTTCGAACACCAAGAAACCGAGCATCATCACCTTGCCCTCGAACGTGATCGGCCCCCCGGGTTGGCCACCTGCCATCCCGAAGAACTTCACCACAACGGGGACGAACAGCGCGGCGGCGGACACCAGGAACACGGTCTGCATGTAACGCTCCACTTTCATATCCGGCCGGGACATGATGCGGCTCGCGATTGACGAACCCACCATGCACGCGACCATCATGGTGGCGAAGATCATGCCGTGCGGAATGTCCTCGCCGTTCGGACCGAGCGCGGGGGTCCACAGAAACACGAATGAGTACATCGAGGCTTCAAAAAGCGACTGCATGGCGCCGAGGTAAAACACCTTTTTATCGTTCCTAATCGCGTCGTACGCCAGTTTCATGCCTTGCGTCACCGACGTGTTTTCCGAATTGTCGCCTTTGTTTTCCGTCCAGGTGAAGAAAATCACCACGCCGCCGACGGCGAGGAAAGCGGCGGCGGCGTCGAACGGCGCCACGGGTCCTAAACTCATGTCGGTTACTAAATAGTTCGCCAGCAGACCGCTGACAATTGATACGAGGCCGTTCCCCAGAAAAATAGCCTTGGCGAACGTCTTATCAAGCCACTCCGCTTCGTACCCGCGCTTGAAGTGCTCGCTCACGAGCCAGGATTCAAATGCGGTGAACAAAAGCGACGTCGCGATGCCGCCGAAGAACCGGCCCAGCATCAGCACGTTGTAGTCACTCCAGTGCTTTGTGATGCAGGAAAGGATGTATGTCACGCAGTACGTCAACGCCGCGTTTTTGCGTCCGTACTTATCCGCCATGCTCCCGACCACCGTGCCGAAAATCATGGACGAACCGAACCCCGCGATGAACAGCTTTCCAATGTCACCCGTGGAATACCCGTAGTGTTGGTACAGGGCGTATACGTACGGGCCTTGAAGCCAGTCGCCGGCCATCATCAGCGAGTACACGAACAGGTACCCGTTTCTGAAGGAAAGGAAGTTCTGGGGCATGCTTACGCGCTCCTTCGTGCCCATCTTCTGCATCTCCAGCATACCGCACCCGATGGCGATGAGGGCGAACTGCACCCAGTAATACGCCTGCGGTGGAGAAAACGCGAGGCGATCGGTTTACAAGAAAGATCGAACGATCAGGGGTCAGGGGCTGTAGCCGACGCGAAACCAAGCGACGAGAACGCGTGCGGGACGGGGAACGATTGACGAAGGACGTACCTCCATCGTACAGGTCGAGGTGAGACACGGGGGAAGCAGTCGTGCGCGACTGAAGTGCATGCAGGGTGGTCGCCAATCTGGCGTAAATCGAAAAACTCGCGACGGCACAATAGATTTTGTTTATTGGACGACGACCACCGAATCTACAACTCTGATTGAACCCGGGCAGACTGGGTCACTTTGGAGCGCGAATCCCACGTGGTGGGCCGGAGCGGGGTGCTCCGTAGGTAAGGTCGAGGCGCCGGGAGGGACGCAATTCCGACACGGGGGTTGGTTGCTGTCCCTTGCGTTGCAAGAGCGGGGGGGGACGGAAAGATGGAATGGAAAAAGAAGAAAAAAAGCGTCGTGGTCGGGGTGCCCGCGCGCAGTGGCGACAACGACGACGACGACGACGGTGAGCCCCCGCGGATTGAGTACCTCACCGGGGTTTCCGGCTCGGGACTCGAGCTGAAGGACAAACAACCGTCGGTGTCTGCGAAGACCATCGCGCCGCAGGACAACACGTTCGAGGTGGGAACAGGGCGGCGGCGGAAAGCACCTTCGTTCGTGCCAACCGCGGAGGAGGTCGTGAAGGATGACGAGAGGTTTGAAACCGCGGAGCGAATCGGGGGGAAGGGTGAAACCGCACAAGCGGGTGACGTGGCGTACGGCTTGACGAAAATGGCCCCGAAGGATGGCCAGCACCGCCCACGCGCTACCACCGCGAACCCGGAGGATTCCTTCATCGGCAAGTCCCTCGCGGAGAAGGAACTGCAGGCGTTCAAGGAGGACGTGGAGGACCTTCCGGAACAAGCCACGCTTGATGAGTACGCGTCGATGCCTATTGAGGATTTCGGGGCGGCGATGCTTCGCGGGATGGGGTGGGAAGAAGGCAAGCCGGTGGGGCGAAACGCAACTGGGTTGGTCTCCGCGGTGGAGTTTGTGCCGCGGGGCGGGCGACTCGGGCTCGGCGCGACGGGCGCGCCGCCGCCGACGAATAGCAGAAAACACATAAAACCCGGCGAAACCCGCGACGCACCTTCTGTGATGGTCTTAGCGGACGGGCCGGAGGGTAAGTCCCGAAACGTCCGGTCCTTGGACGAGAAGCTAGTGCGGAAAGAAGCCCCCGGCCCGCGGGAAGGGAAGCGCATGAAAGTCAACGAGGGGCGGCACGCCGGGCTCGCGGGGCGGGTGTTGCGAATTTTAAAAGAGGACGGAAGGTCCGACCGCGCGCAAATCGAGCTCGCATCTAGTGGTGAAACCATCACCGTGCGATGCAGCGAGCTCGTGGATGTTGATAACTCGTCAACTCGAACCAACGGGGCCGGGGCGGCGGGCGGGGAAAAGCGCCACCAAAACGCCGGGGCGTCGGGCGTCCCCGGCGAGAAGCGCAAACGCGAGCCGCGGGAAGACCCGGCGTGGCTTCTGAACAACACCCGAGTCCGGATCGTGAGCAAATCGTTCGAAGGTGGCCGGCTGTACCTGAAGAAAGGTACCGTCGTAGACGTCCTTACGCCTACGGAGTGCGTGCTGGAAATAAACGAGTCCGGAGAGGTGCTCACCGGGGTTCCGCAGCGCGCGCTGGAAACGGCGCTGCCCAAGCGCGGCGGGCGCGTCGCGGTGCTTTTGGGGCCCAAAAAGGGACAGCGGGGTACGATGCTGGATAAAAAAGGAGAAGCGGCGTCGGTACAGCTCGCTGAAGATTTTACCGTGCACAACTTCAGGCTAGACAGCATCGCAGAGTACGTGGGGGACGAGGACGACTAGCGAGTTTTGTGAGCCACTGGACGTTTCAGCAAAAAATTGTATACCTCTCGTCTTTTTCCCGGCGCGAAATGAGTGGCTTTCGTCCGACAACTGGCTAGGGGTTGCCGCGATATTATCTTTCTTTCGGTTCATCGAGCCGCAAACAGCTGCCATAGCGAAGCGAGCGTGGAAAGGAAGGCTTCCAGAGGAGGAGGCCTGCCTGCGCTTTCGTTGACCTAGAGCGGGGCAGAGGCTGCATCCTTGGAAGGTCATCGACTTGTGAGCAGGTGGTGTGGAGTGCACCTCGACGCGTTTACGTCCACGTAACAGAATCCTTCCTACCGGGTTGTTTCGCCGCGTGAAACATGGCATCGTCCGTCGCGATGGCGACAGCGCCACGAATGGATGCCAGACACCTTCAGCGCTCGGCTTGCTGTGCGGGTCCCTCTTCGAGGCGCGCATCGGAATTCCGTCCATCGACTCGTGACAGGTGCGTAACCCCCCCGCGTGCCATCCATAAAATATCATTACTAGGCGTACCTTTCGGTTGACGCGCAAACGCGTTCCCCCACCCCGACCACTGACCTCCTCGCCCCTTGCGTCCCCCTCCATTTCACCAGATGCGCGGTGATTCGCTCCGCGGGTAAACAAGGTTCTCCATGGAAGATTTCCGAACGGTAAGTCGGTCTGGACGGTCCGGTGGCCCTACCCCTGGTCCCCCGCGGCTTCTACCTCGGCGGCTGATTTGTCTTTTGCTTTCCCCAGACCATCCCGAAATCGACCTCACCTGACCGAACGCCATCCGTCTTCCATCCGTCGCAGGGATTACCCCGAAGGCGAGGTTATTCTCGGTATGGAGCTGCGCATGCACTCTCTCAAGGCTGCTCCCGTGGACACGGCGAACGCCGAGTTCCAGCGCCCTGGAGTGACCACGGCGTTGGAAGACGTGACGGAGGAGAGCGTGCGGCTGGCTGTGTCGAAAGTGCTGAAACATTTCAACTGGAAAGGCGCGGTCGGCGTGAGTGTCACGCGCGCCATCATGCGTGCGCTCGGCAACGAAGCCACGGCGAAGAATCTGGACTCCATGATGCCTGAAAGCAAGGGCAAGGTGGCGGTGATGATTCACACGGAGGCGGCGGCGTACACCGAGCTGATGTTCGGCCCCGGTCGCGAGACCAACGGCGTGGTCGTGGTGGTGACCATCGGGAAAGGATTCGGCACGGTGACGTACAACAAAGGGCAAAAGGTGCGGAATTCGGATCTCAAACATTTAACCTGGACGTACGAACGCGAGCTTGGCAAGCTTCAAGACACGTTCGATTGGACGGGTGTCGCGCCTCGTTTGTCTGAAGAGACGGCGGAGGAAGTGTTGGAGCTCATCACGCACTCGCCGCCCACAAACGCGCTCTTCTCCGGCGGTCGCGGCGGCGCGAACCCGTTCTACGAGTGTCAGTACCAAAAGGTACAAGGTCTGGAGTCCGTTCTCGCGTGGGCTACGCTCATCGACAAGTACATGCAAAAAATCGCGGCCAGTGTTAAGCCCGACCAGATCATTTTGCTCACCACCGGCGCAGCCTCGGACTTGCCCGAAGAGCTGTTACTTCCGCTACTCAAGCCCGGCATCGCCGCCGCGGGACTCGACCCGAGCGTCATGGTTATCGGAGATTTCCCGGATCGTGCGCTCGTCAAGGGCGCTGCTGTGGGTGCACACATCGAGCTCGGACGACGCCACGCGGCTGAGATTCTGCGAGCGGCCGTGACGGCGACGGTCACCGGTCGACCGGAGCCGCGGGAAATCTTGGAGCAGGATTTGCTTTGGGCGTTTAAGCGCATGGACCGAGACGGAAACGGCGCTCTGAGCCACGACGACTTACTCGCGGGCGTGAAACTAATGGGCACGAGCTTCTCGGACACTGAAATCACCGGTCTGCTTCGTGACTTCACCGGAGGGTTGCAAAACGAAGCCACCCCCGCACAATTCACCGCGTGGTTCGACCGCATGGTCGACCTGGCGAGCTCCAAAGTGCACGTCGTGCGCTCCGAAGATGAGTTTTTGCAAAACCTGGAGGAGGCGCTTAAACGTCCCACCTTGGTGACTGGCCAAGTGGCGGACCAAGGATCAATGGTCGTACTCGAGTGTGGCTACACGCACTGCAGACCTTGCATGATGTTCGAAAAGCAGTTTGAGGGCTTGGCGTCGAAGTACCTCGACACGTTGTTCCTGAAGGTGATGGGCGACGAGTGTCCGGGCTCCGCGCATCTGTGCCGCGACGTGTTGAAGGTTGCCGGTACCCCAGAGTTCAGATTCTACCGGGGAGGAAACCTGATACATGTCATGAACGGCGCGGATAAGGCGAAACTAGAGGCTAACGTGCAACGGTTTCTTCAGGCTGGCGAGTTCGGCGCGAGGAGCCATATTGCACTGAGGCCCGACGGAGGTATGCCCGACGGAGAGAAGCCCGCTGGGGACGCGCCGCCTTCGCCGAAGAAAGAGCGCTTGCCCACTTCTCGCTAACGCGAAGGCAAGGCGTTTTTTAGACTATAATATAGATCACATTTTCTTAATTAATTAGTAAGACCATCACTCGGAGGACGCGCTGGCGCCTGTTCCGAAGGCCAATCTCCCGAATCCCAATCAACATCGCCATCGAGGATGGTTTCAATCTTCGAACAAATCACGGGATGCGGTACGCTCCCGTCCCCAGCGCCGATGCGCTTAAACTTCTTGCGCAGGGCGTGCCACACGATCACCGTTCCCGGAAGCGCGCCTAAAGTTTGCGCAAATTGCGCCCAGGCCCCTGGGCGCGCGATGTTCACGGTGCCAAACGACAAAACGGGTTCCCTCCAGAACGACGCTCGCACGCGTTTAAACACCGTCTGGCTCGTCGTTTTCCCGTCGACAAACATCATCACGACCATTTCACTCCTCGCCGTTTTTAAACTCGCCAACGTCTCGTCGTTATACTCGAGCACTACGTCATCATCCGCGGGATTCCGCTTAGCCGCGTTGCGACGCGGCTTTGCCTTGGACTTGCTGGGGAAGAAAGTCGAAGCGAACATCGCGAGCAGCGCGATGAAAAACGGCAAGATGGGTCCGGACTCGGCGAGCGCGTACATAAACTCCTCGCCCAGGTCGTACGCGGAAAACCAAAGTGTCGTTTTGATTCGCTTGAGATACTCCATCGCTCCGGATGCGTGCGCTTTCAGGTCAGGATAGTTTGGCGCATCCCTATCGACCATGATCAGGCGCTGACCCTTGCCACCGAAAACCCCACCAACCCAGGACAAAATCTCCTTCAAAGACATCGCGCCTTCGTATCCCCCGTACTCCATGCTGTTCGGCCCGTCGCGGAAACGCATGACGGCGATCCGGGGCTCCATCGTCGAGCGACCACAAGAAGCAGCATCATCCCTATTGTCGTACAACAGCGCCTTGCAAAATGCACCTTGACTCGCGGCGTCGACCCACGCGAACGCGAGCTCCTTGTTCTCACCGAGCGCTGCCACCAGGGGGTTGTTCGGGGACGCCGTGGAGGAATCCAACGAGAGCTTAGCGTCGCGAAGCACCTTCTTCGCGTCTTCCAGCGCCCAACCTTGGACCCCGAGGACTACCACGCAGACCTGCACGAGGCCACCAGGCTGGCATCCTGTTGACTTGAGACTCGCGGCATGCAGCTGTGGTAATATCGGCAGCTTGTGCTCAACAAGAAGCTCCCGCAACTTGTCCTTCCCGGTAACCTCGTGCTCCACAATCTTCTTGCCATCCTCTTTGATCACCATAACCGCGGAGTGCGCGCGAACGCCAAACTTTTTCATCCAGTAACTCGCATCGCCCCTTTTGTGGTGTACCACCGCAAACAACACATCGCGCTCGTACTCGCTCGCCGCGCGCCTTAACAGCGGCTGGGTCGAGGAGGAGCGCGAGACGAACACGACAAACTTAACTTTAGTCGGCTCGCTCTCGAGAAATCCGGGAAGCGTATCGCGAGTGAACTCTGGAATCTCCTTGTACTTGAGCATACGATCGAGCACGTACTTGCTCAGCGCGGTTTCCTTCATGAGTCCACGATACCGTCGCCTGCACGAAAACGAGGAACACTCTTTGTGGAAACCAATCACCGCGGGAAGGTCCTTCGGTGATACCGCGGATGAAGAAAAGCGGTTCTGAGGCGCCACCTTCGCGGCGAGGTCCGGGTACGTCGCCATGTTCACCCGGCCGAGTTTCGCGCTCCCGTCCAGCGTCCGCGCTGTTTGGTCCCATATCGGCGCCGCCCGCTGACATTTTTCGCTGGCATCGTGGTACACCTGAACCAGCCATGCCCTGTTGCTGCTCAGCACCAGCTTCTCGAAATTCTTCGGGGTCAGCTCCTGCGTCTCTGACGTGATCGGGTCAGCCTGGGGGAAACCAAACCCACCGAACCGTCCGCCGGCGCCGGCGCCGGGAAAGCCGCCGGTATCTGAATCCCACCCTCCACGTGAACCTGGATTTCGGCGCTGAGGACCGCTCCCGCGCCCTCCCGGCGATGCCTTGTACGCGTCCCTCGGGTCAGCAAATCCGGTCGTGTCGTAGTTCCGCTTCTTCTCCGGGTCGGACAACGTCTCGTACGCTTTCTGGATCGTCATAAATCTGTTGGCCGCCTTCTCAACCTCGTCCGCGGTCTTGCCCTGCTGCTTGTCTGGGTGATACTTCAGCGAGAGTTTGCGATAAGACTTCTTGATCTCGGACTCGGCGGCACCACGACCGACATCGAGAAGCCTGTACGGATCAGCATCACGAGCAGCACACGTCACCAGACCGAGGAGCAGCACCAAAAGCCAAACACAGCGGCGAAAGACAGATCTCGCCATCGAATTGGAATATGCGGCTCTCCCAGCGAAGGAAGACTCCGCACCCGCGAGCTAGATCCTTCAGGCGACCGATTGCGCCCTACGAATTGTCAGATTCGACGCGACTTGCCTCAGCACAACGCGCACACCCCACCGCGCCACACGCGAGTGCCTTGAACACACGAGAGTCAATTATTTTGATGCATCGATAGCCTGATGATATGAAATCGATCGACCAGGATCGACCAGACTGCCAGAAAATCGAACGCGCCGAAACCACCTGCCGAAAACCCCGAAATTAATCAAAAGTCGGCATGCCGTTGCTTGTGCCGGTTTTCGGGAAGATGGCCCAATCGAACGGCACTTTCATTCGGAGGCGCGCGGGCGCCCTGCCCACGCGACGGAGGCCTGAAATCGATTGACAGAGGTCGCATCGACTTTATCGGCGGTGCCGATCGCCTCGGCAGGTGGCCTGACTGGTTGAAAACGGTCCCGCGTAGTCGAGCGGTGGGTGTTCCGCCGCTCTCGGGTTCGTTCCGATGAATCGATACAAAGTGGCTCGACAACTCGGGGACGGCACGTACGGCAGCGTGTGGAAAGCGACGAACCGGGAGACGAACGAGGTGGTGGCTATCAAGAAGATGAAACGCAAGTTTTACAGCTGGGAAGAGGCCATCTCCCTTCGTGAGGTGAAGTCCTTGCGCAAGCTGAACCATCCCAACGTCGTCAAGTTGAAAGAGGTGATTCGCGAAAACGACGAGCTGTATTTTGTCTTCGAACACATGAAGCAGAACCTGTACGAACAAATCAAGGACCGCGATAGGTACTTTTCCGAGTCCCGCGTGAAGAACTGGATCTACCAGATTCTACACTCCATCGCGTACCTGCACAAACAAGGGTACTTCCACCGAGACCTCAAGCCAGAAAACCTTCTCATCACCGAGGATACCGTAAAGCTCGCGGACTTTGGGCTGGCTCGCGAGATTCGGTCGAGGCCGCCTTACACGGACTACGTCTCTACGCGATGGTATCGGGCCCCGGAAGTGTTGCTCCGTTCACCGGAGTACAACTCGCCTATTGATATTTTTGCCATCGGTGTCATCGCCGCGGAGTTATTCAGCCTGCGGCCGCTCTTTCCCGGGAGCAGCGAACAGGATGAGATATACAAGATTTGCGCCGTGAACGGCACGCCAACCGAACAGACGTGGCCGGATGGGATGAAGCTGGCGAGCAAGATGGGATTTCGCTTTCCCCAGTTCGACCCGACGCCGCTACAAAAACTGGTTCCGAATGCTAATAGAGATGCGCTGGACTTCATCGAAGCGTGTTTACAATGGGACCCAACGAAACGTCCCTCCGCGGCGCAGTGCCTTCAAATGCCGTTTTTCCAAACCGGCATCACCACACCGCTGAGTTTGAACGAGGAACCGAAACCTCAAGCGCGACGCCCAGCTCCGACGAGAACGTCAGAGGAGGCAATGGTTTCCAAGCCACGCGTGGACGATCATGAAACTCACAGACGGGAATCTCTCAAATCGGCCGTTTTGACATCTTCTGAGCCCGTTCAGCAGCAGCCGCAACAGCCCGTGGCGAAAACGCGTTGGGCCGAGCCGACGTCGCGCGACGATAGTTCCGCGTCTGCTTCTTCGCAGTACGCACTAGCAGCCAAACAGCGCGTGGAATCCGTGATTCGTCCTCGTCACGACCTTCCATTAGAGCAAACAACTGTCTCGCGTCGTCATCAATATCAGCATCATGAGCCGAAAAACGAGCAAGGCGCTGCTATGCGCGACCCGCTGCTCAGCAAGCCTTTGACGTCTACTTCGTCGTTTGGCAGTTACAAACCCCTCGCGCAGAAGCCAAGCCTGTCTGCTCAATCAAGCGCGCATTTGTCCTCGTATTCGATAGGCAACTCAGGTTCGACAAGGGAATATACCAGAGGTTTACAGTCCTTGGGTGTCGTCGGTACATCGCAGCCATACGCCAACGGCGAAAGCACATCGCGAGTGGTCCCCCCTTCAGAACGCGTCGGAAGTCAGCTTTACGGCCACGCGAGCGGCGCTCGGCAAACACAAGTTCCGCACCACGTGCCTGCTGCTGGTTCCCGATTGTATTCCAATTATAGCAACGGCGTGGGTACGCAAAGCAATCGCGATCCACTTATGGGTGGTTCACGGTTGCGTGCCTCTCAACTTGGGGGGTACAGTGTGGATAGCCTCGCTCCCCTTCAAAAGTTGAACCTCGGCGGATATGGAAAAGTAAACTCGGGAGTTTCAGAAAAAAAATATTCATTAGCTTCGGGAGCGGGGACGAAATACGACTCCGCTTTTTACGGTCGGGATACGTATGGGCTTGACAGAAACCCAGCGAACGCAAGAAGGGAAAACTACGGCTTGTCCTCAGCGGGTTTGCGGCAGGGAGGGGGACATTACTCGCACGAATTAAGTGCGCGCAGCAGAGGGGATGGGCTGACGCGCGGGAACAGCTTGGGGAGTTACGGCGAAAGCGCTCGCTATCGAGCACCTATACTACAGCCATCTTCCCTGGGTGTTGCGGAGCTGAAGCTTCCCCCGTTGGAACGGCGCAGCCAGCCCATCCCAGGTGTCGGAAGTGCGTATCGCAACGCATCATTTCCCAGCCAATACCCAGGTGCTGTTGACGTTTCAGGTGCGCGGAGAGGCGTACAGCAGCCGTTGTATCGGCACGACAGTTTGAACTAGATAATTAATAGCACGCGCAACGACGCACGGTAGATTGACAACAGAAGTTGCTTCGAGTCGTTCTCATCGCTTTATCACTGCAAGAGGTGGACGGGTCTGTGGAGGAGGATTGAAGAAGAACAAAAATTCAAAGCGCGCTCTACTCCTGATTCTATTCATGAAAATGCGCCTCCATTTACACATTCAGAGTTGAATCATCGACTTCTTCTACCAGCACCTTTCTCTTCAAATGCGCGATGCGATTGCGGCCAACGGTGCCCTCTGGCAATTCGAACACCTTGCAAACCTCTGCTAAGGTTTTCGCCTTGTTCAAACCCTCCCCCACTGGGGTTTGTAGGACGCAATAGCCAGTCTTAATCAGTATTTCCCTGCGATTCGAAGGGAGTTAAATTTAAGGAAGACGTGTTAGCGGTTTTAGAATGTTTCTTAAGCGCGCGTTGACGGAAATGAACGGAACAAAAGAAACGTGCCAGCGCGCAATTGAATGCTTGCAAGGCGGAAACATTTCAACACGCACCTCGCAAGATACTTGGTGCTGTTCACGGAGTGATTCCACTCGAGGCATTTAGTCATGAGCTTCATCAAGCTTTCACGCGGCGGAACCAAGCCATCCTTTGAGAATATACTTTGATTCCACATCGCCCCTCGCGCGGCCATAGCAGCGGCTGCCCCTGTGGCTTCGCGAATGCGATCAAAGTCTTGGTACTCAAAGATATCACCGTTTGCGATCACTGGACACGACACTGAATCGACAACTTGCTTGATGACGTCCCATTGCGCTGGATCTCTCGGCCGCTGCCAAACGTTCCTGCCGTGTATCCCAATGGCAGATACGCCTGTTTTTTCTATAGCCTGCGCGAGTTCGATTGTGTCCTTTACGTTGGCGAGCAGTCTGATTTTACAAGTAACGCCCACGTCGCTGGGCAGGTTTCTGCGAAGCGTCGTCAAGATGTCCCTGATGGTTTCTGGTTTTTTGAGTAACGCAGCGCCAGCGCCGTTAGTGATTGAGAATTTCAGAGGACACCCCATGTTGATATCGATGACCCTCGCGTCTTTGCACGCCAGTTCCGCGCATTTCATCGCTCTGCCAGCTTCACCCGTGCCAATCTGCAGGACAAGTCGGTCTCGTTCCTGTGTTTCGTATCAACGGTTTTGCGGGTCAGTAAAAGGAAATAGTCCCAGGTGCTTCACGAGGATTGGATGGATGGTCGGTGGTCGTACGCACCTCTTTTCGCGTGCGTAACACAAGGCGGCCCGGGTTTTCTGCTGGCATCTTCTCGTCTACGAAGTCCACCGTGCCCCACTCTTCATTCTCGATGCGTTTACAGTGCATAAACCTAATGATCAAATGAAAGTGAAAGGAAGGGAAGGTCAGAACCATCGCGGATTAAAAACGAACATGGACTCCGCGCGTTTATTTGTTTTTTTCTGGGAGAGAAGATTTATTTGGGACAGAAAGGAAGGCTGCAAGCTCAACGTACTTCCTGTCGATGAGCTCCTCGGTGTAGACGATATCAGCACCGTACTCATGCGCGAGAAGCCGAGTCGGGAACCCGTTTACCCGAACCATGGGAGCCAAGATGTTCTTCCCCTTGTAAAACTCCCAAGCCTCGTCGCCCGTCATTTTCGTTGTCACTGCCAAAAGCCGTCGTGGTACTGCCTAGAGTTACCGCGCGATGCAGGGTCGTACAGGGAGATTTACGCTCCCTGACACCGCAGGGGTCTTTGCCAGTCCCTCGAGCTGGATAACGCGCGCGGAGGGCGCGCTTGTGCTACGTGCGCTGTGAAGCCAGGCGCGGCGGCGGCCGAAAACTTGAGGTGCCGACCAAAAGCCGCTGACAAGCAAAAAAAGGGTTGATTTTTCAACAAGGGCTTCACTATTTAATCCTTGTTTTCAACCTTCGATATTTTTTTTCGCCTCGCTGTTTTCGTTTTCGCAGTTCGGGCTGTCGTGTTCGGTCGACGCCGCTGGATCTCCACCACAGAAGTGCGCAGCAACCACCTAGAGGCGCCCTCGTTCGTTCTACGTAAAAACTGGCTTTGTCGAACTTCGTTTACAAAGTCGGCTTTCGTGTTCGGTTGACGCCAACTGGCATCGATCTCCTACCACCGAACGCACACAGAAGCGCGCAGGTATGGCCATGGCGACCGCATCATCCTTTTTTAAGGCGTATCATACATCCAGCGGTCTGAGCGCTCGAGCATCGAGGTCTTCCCGTCGTTGCGTCAGCTCTAAGGGTCCTTGCGTCGTGCGTTGCGACGCGTCCACGACGCCTCCTCCGAGGCTTCCTCGATCGCCGAAAGAACAAGTTTCGCAGGCTGCCGAGGCGGTCCGCAGGGCCACTGCTGACGGTGTGGAACTGATGTCGATCGAATTTAACCTTCCCCTTATTGGAGCGACAGACTTGGATGATTGGCCCGGCGGCGTGCGTCAGCAGTACCAAGCCGTCGCGCCGTTGGTGGGTGAGCTTTTAAAAAATATCGGCAGCAACGATATCAATGTGAAGGCGGAAGTGCGCCAGCGCGTCATAGAGGACGGCGACGCGGTGGTGGTGCTCAGCACCGAGGGTGCTCAAGCGTTGGTTTTCCTTACTGCAGAAACTCTTCCCGAGTTGAAGAAACTTGCCGGGAAAGGCAAGAAGAGCGGCCCTCTCGCTTTGGTTAACTCTCAGATTCGTACCAACGACGACGGCTCTAACCTCATTAGCGACCTAGGAATTGGGCCGTGGAAACGAAAAAACGAAGAATTCCTCGCGCAGTTCGAGCAGGTGTACTGGCTTTCCGAGCAGCGCATTCAAGGAGAAACGGTTCGACTTTTAAAATCGTACGGGCAGCCGTGGCAAGTTTTCGTCCTCACAGATATGACCGCTGATACATTACCGGAATGCGTGACGAGGCTAGAAACGAGGCCGACGTATCGAGAGTTGGAATCGCTTCTGAAGTCGCGAGAGGGTTCCGTGGCGGCGATGAGCATCTACGACAGAGTAGTGAGAGAAGCGACGTTCAACGCGACGTCGGTGTCACAAAAGCCGAACAACATCGACTTGGACCAAGACTAGGTAGAGCTAAAACTATTTTACAATTTCTAAAGCGCGTATCGAAGCTCCGAAAGAACCGGACCGAAACCGACGTCGCAGGTCGGCGGTCGGCGCCGGCGCCGGCGCCGACTCGAGACAAAAACATTCTCGCTTCTTCGAATTCTCCGGCGCACCACCTCTCACCGCCAGTACTGTGCAAACCTGTGCGTCGTCTCGAAAAACTGGGGAAACAACGCGTTGGTGGATTCGTTTATCAACACCTGGAAGTGCTGCATCGCCGCTTCGTCGTCGAGATCGAGCGCAAACTTGGACTCCAGCTTCAGAAGCGCTTTTTCGCTATCCTGCGAGATATCAGGGATGTTCGAGTGCTCCATCAAACTGAACAAGTTTAGAACGAGCACCGCGTGCTTGCGAAGGATGTTGTACGCTTCGCAGCAGTACGTCTTGAACTTGCCAAAGTACGCGCTATCAGTGCCACCCATGGCTTCCACCATCTCCTTGCACAGTTTCATCGGCGGCGGGAACACTTTCGGGTCGCGTCCCAACATGAATCCAAAGTCGATGTGGAACATACGGCCGTCGGGCGCGAGCATCAAGTTGTCTAAGTGTCGATCGCCAACCCCGAGGATGTACGTGATGACGCAATACCCGGCGCAGCTCTTGACAAACCTCATCAGCGCGGCCGCCGAGCAACCGTATGGACCGTCAGGGTCCGGATTGTGCATCGTGAGGAATTTAGCAAGCGTCTTGTGCTCCGCCAAAATGTCCGCCATGGCTTGCGAGGGAATAAACTCAATCAACCCAGTGTCGCCGCCAGTGGCCAACACGCGGAAAGGCGTGAGCTTCAAGTCAAGGTTCTCTCGCTTCAGTAACCGGTCCATGAGCGAGATCATCTGTACGCACAGCTGATCTTGTCGCAAGTCGTCGCCTTTCTTGAAAATCATATTCACCACCTCGCCGCTGGACGTGCGGAACGCCAGCTTCAGCGGACTCAGCGCGGATTTGAAAACCGTGCTGCGGTCTGGAATAATTCCAATCACTGTAGAGGAAGGGTCGATAGGCAGCGGCAAGGGTGACGAGAACGACGCAAGCTCACCGAACGCACCTTGGTCGGACAGGATACCCCTCAACCGTTCCACCTTCTTCGGCTGACCGCGTCCCATCGCGCTTAGCTCGCGCGTGATCGCCGTCAACTGCGCCATGAGTTCGCTTTGTCGCCGCAGCGAGTCCCAGAGTTCCTCACCAACCGCGCCCGTAGAGCGGCACGCTTCCTCGAAAAGATGATGCGTATGCGCAGACCGCGGTGCGAAGGTTGGATCTTCCCACTCCACAACTAAATACCAGTGCAGAAAGTTCGCCAGCACCGGGTTTGCAACGGCGCGGTCAACCAAGAACCGCGCGAGCTGGCTGTTGTCCTCGGACTCGTATCGCAGCGCCTGCACCAACTGCAGCAGGTAACCCATAAGCTCATCATCCCCGGCATCTGACAGGACTGACACCGCGTATTTTCTCACATCCGTGTTCGTGAACGTAGGAGACAGCAGTTCGAGCGCAGACGCTGGGTCGATTGGCGCCCACTGATACATGAGCTCGATGGAAGCTTTAGCTTCTTCGGCGTCGCCCCAGTCGACGCATTTAAGAAATTTCGTAAGCGCCTCGGATTCCGCGCGCAAAGAGAAGCGAAACTTCCACAACAGCGCGCTGTACTCTGCGCCCAACACTCGAGTGGGAGGCAAGCGAATAGCCGCCGCTAAACTGCGTTTTTCGTTCCCATTCGGCTTCAAGTCGTGGTCCACCACTCCTCGAGCGACGCTGCGCGTCAGTTTCTGATGCTTACGCTCCGCCGGGTTCTCCAGCCCCATGTTCACTTCGCTGTCCACGAGCCAGATGAGCTGATCCCAACGAGGCATCGCGCTGGACACCGTGGGTGCTGGCGAAAGTTCACAAAATATCACAGGTGCCGAGAACATGGGAAGTTCGACGTGGACATCCATCCGTCCTTCCGCGTACTGCTCCGCGCGACGCGCGCCCTGCATCTCCGCGATTCTCGCAAACGTCAGCGCGTCCAACCAATCCACCTGTTTGATATCGCCGTGCTCGTATTTTTTCAGCCGCGTTTCGAGAATGTCCAGGTCGCCCCATTCCGTTGACGTCGACGTGGTTTCAAGTCCGGAAGGCTCTCGTGCAAGTTTCCCTTCGTGCGTGCGCGTAAGAAACACGCGTTGATTTCCCCGCAGAAGCGAGCGTCGCTCATCAAACAACCGAAACGACGCCTCGCCGACGAGCTCCCGTTTGTGTATTCTTCTCGCGTTCCAAACCTTGATGTTCAGCCGGGCGTTCTCGGACAAGTCCCGATACTTAATCGGGAAGAAAATCGTCTCCCCCCACACCACGACGCCTTGGTCAAACGTCCCAGAGGCGGTGCAGGTCGGCGTCGTCAAAGGCTCGTCTTCCGCGAACAATTGAAACGTCACGCTGAGCTCAGCTTGGCCTTTCCCAGACAACAGTTCCTGAAAAGCGAGGGAGGCGAATAGGGCTAGGTCAGTATTTGGTAAGCCACTTACTCGAGCAGAAAGGATGGGTGTGAGCTTGCATACGCACCGTCGGCAAGCGGCCATGGAACTCAGTAACCTGCGAAGTTGGGAAGTGGGAGGGAAGAGCTCGGTGAGCGAGTGATGTTCTTTTTGAGTTTTACGCATTCCCAGAAACACAGTGGACTTGGCGGCACACACCTTCAGGCGAACGTCCAGGTCCACGTCGCTGCTTAGAAACACATCATCCGCACCGGACTCCATCGCCGAGCGAGGTGCGGGGTAATGGTTTACCCGCCTGACGCCCGCGCCCCGGCTAATGAAGCGAGTGCAAGGGACGCGCCCTTTCAAGTTTTTGAGACGAGATTTGGTTGTAGTAGTCTACGACGTGGGGGCCGAAAATTTCGATTGGAGAAATATTTTTCAGAGCACAGCGTTCTTTTGCGCTGTGTGTGTATGAACACAGTTTGCTGGTTCACGACGTGGAGCACCGAAGATATGATGACACACTCCACTACGCGACTCAAGGTCGCGGCGAGAGGAGGATATACGAAGCCATTTATGACAGTGATATTATTACACGCTCGACGAAAAAACAGACGTTACGCCGAAGGTACCAAAAGAGCCGCCGCTACTTGCCTTCCCTCTTGTACGAGTATATTATACGTAGCAATCGCGTTCGGGGTATCCAAAACCTCCAGCTTCGTTTCCGTGTTTCGAAAGAACTCAAGCGTCGCCACCGGCAGCGCCTCTATTTTGTTCCCGCATCCGATGATGAGAATATCAGGCGGTGGGTCCACGGCGTGCGCGGCGACGAGCGCATCCGGCGTGATCTCCTGCACGGACTTCACCCCCCACAGCAACGACAATTCCTGATACAAAAACACGTTGCCTTGATACTCAACCCCTCCAATGACGAAGCCCTTGCTCGTATACGTGTCGATACCTTGCGAGCCCCCCACGCCGAAGATATCACTATCCTCGATGGGGCTCGACGCGAAGTTTCGGGCGCCCTGACGTAGTAGGCACCGAGCCCACTCCCCCGTCGCCAAATGCGCGTCTTCCAAGGGACGCACATTCCGCGCGCTCGGCATCGTCGCGCATCTCCACGCGGCGTGCGCACTTCGCACACCTTGCACCGCGGCGCGACGAAGGCTCATGGCACGCGCGCACAAAACTTGTGTGGTCGACGGAAGAAAACCCGACGAAACTCAAACCGAAAATAGAGCGACTCTCCCGTTCGATTCCACTTTTGGCAACGAGGGGACAACGACCAGACCATAGTGGGGTAGCGCGGACGCGCGGCGGCGTAAGTCTGTCCCGCGAAAGGCACGTCTCAGTGCGCGGTGCGCGCATTCTCTCAGAGGGGGAGTCAAAATGGTTCGTGCCACGCTCGCCGCAATCTCTCGCCCCTGGCCGCTGCATTCTGCGTTTGTCCTGGTTCCTGCCCGTCGGATGCTCATTCCTCCCCTCGGTCGCTGACTTCCATCGTCCCTCTCCGCACCCCCTTTCCTTTCGTGTTACAGCCGCCAAAAGAAAAGAAGAACAAAAAAGAGAAACTCGCCGAGAAGAAAGCCGCGGCCGCGGCTGCTGCTGCTGCTGCGGCAGCGGAGGAAGAGGAGCGCCAGCGGGTCGCCGAGATCGCGAGGAAACAGAGAGAGGCTGAGGATGCGGTGTTAGCAGCCGAGGAAGCGGAGCGCGTGGCGGCGGCAGATGCCGTGCTCGCGTCTCAGGTTCAGGCGCAGGAAGGTTTCGAATTCGCCCGTGCTGAGGAGTTATCTATCCATAGAACACATGACCAGGAAGCGTACGAGTGGCAGAGGTTTTCGTCGTGCTGCGCGCGCCCGGATCCACGCGAAGAAAGGCAGGTTTTGGGATACGAGTCGCAAATCGCGGAGACTGTTTCGCCGTCGTTGAGCGACGCGCTTGACACCGCGGAAAACCACGAGCTTATCGTTCGCGAAGCGGAACTGTACCGGGATTGGGCGTTGGTTGAGGGCAAAACTCCAAGCGCAGAGGCTCTGGAGAAATGTCGCCGCCATGTTCGAGCGTTGACGGAGACGACGATGGACCGGGCGAGCGCACATTTGTTACACACGGCGGATAAGCACCAGAACGAAGATGGGGAAATTTTAGTGCACCGCGTTCGCGACGACTTTAAATACGCGCTTTGGATGAACCACGTGAAGAACCCTCGATTCAAGGCTATTCACGTGCCTGATTTCGACGACCTGTGCTTGGAGCTTCCGAAGGAGCTGTCGATGGCGACCATCGCGATACGCGCGTTTCACCGAACGTACTGCGAGTTTGAAAGCTTCGACGAAGTGGAGGCGGGGTCGGCGAAACCGGAGGCGGCGCAGAACACTGAGGCTGAGGAAACTACCGAGCTGGAGCCTTCGCCGGATGGTGCGCCACTTGGCGAACCCGCAGAACCGGCTACCGAGGAAAACGAAAAGGAAAACGCGGAACCCGGGCAAACGGAAACGGAAATCGCGGAGACAAAACCGAAACCCGAGCCCGACGTCGTCGACGCAGAAACGAAAACAACCGAGGAAACCACCGGTGGGACGCCCGTGGAGGAAACCACGGAACTGACCCCCTCCACTGACGCGGTCGTGGACCCTGTGAAAAAAGAAAAGAAACCCCTCGGCCCGGTTGAGTCCATCGGTGGCGTCCTGACCTTGGATTTGCTTACCCTGCCTCCGCTTCCCGAGGTGGCGAACGAGTGGACCATGCGCCTCGTAACGCCGCTCACGACGGACGTCCGGCGCGTTCCGTACCCCATCCCCACCACAGGCAACGAGCCGAATTTCGATATCGTGGACCTTTTCGCGCCTCCCGTGACCGTGTCGTACCGGCTTTCCCCTGACCTGGTGTTGTCCGACGGGGAGCCGGTTGTCGGGTGGTGGGATGCGTCAAACAAACGGTGGCGAACCGACGGGGTGACCGACGTCCGCGTGGAAAACGGCGTGTTGACGTACAGCACCGTGAAGCTCGGACACCTTTCGCTGTTACAGTCGCGGCATGAGTACCTTCCGTACACGTCGTGGAGCGTGCGTCCTTCCGCGTCAGGCGACGCGTGCGTGGTGACCGTGGTACCGTCCGGCAACGAGCGCTTCGCGGGCGCTGGCGTGGAAATCGAAGTCGGCGAAGGGTACTGCGCGTTACGCAGCGTTCCCGTTTCGGAACTGGAAACCCTGGTGGGTTTAAAAATGCGCGCCCGAGAGCTCCTCGCCTCGCTCGCCGAGCGAGGCGTGCGTTTAACTCCCGAGGACCGGAATTGTTTCTCCGCGGGTAAGGTTGTGAAGGAAAAAGAGGTGGAGAGTGCGTTTTGCAAAGACGTCGCGACGCTGGCGCCGTCGTTCGCCGTGGCCATGTCCAACTTCAACGGCGACGTCGGGGCGAGCGACGCGCTGGTGCGCGTCGCGGAGGTTCACGACTTTGACCTCGTTTCGGGCGAGGACGTGTTCAAGACTTTCACGCGCGAGCGCGACGGCGCGGTGCTTTCCCTGCTGCGCAAAGCCAAAGGCATCGCCCTGGTTGACGCCCGGCACAGGCTCGGCGCGCTTTCGAAGGAAATCGAGGCGCACGCGGCGGACGGGAGGGACAACGTCGGGGCGGCGGCGGTTCGCGCGCGGCGGGAATTCGAACCGCCCCTGGTTCCGTTGACCTACCACGCCACCGCGGTTACGTTCGCGGAAAATATCGGAGCCACGGCAAACTCGATGCGACGAATCAAACAAGCACCCGTGGTGTTCACGGAAACCCTGGCGGGTTTATTGGGTTTAATGCGCGTGTGTACTTTTGGCTAGCGAGGTGAAAACGCGTGCAACAAAAAACTAACAGTCAGTCAAACGCCGACTCCTCCTCCGCGTCCCGCGTCGCTTTGCTCGCGCTTTTGTGTCGTTTCCCTTCCCGTCCTTCCTTCCCATCCCCATCCCCGGCCGCTTTCGCCACGGGGTTCGACGTGCGCCACGCTTTCAGCTTCTTGTCGATGTGTCGCACCACCTCTTCCTTCGGCTCCTCTCCCCCCACCCTGGCCATCGTGTCCAGCGCGTTTAAACTGCCCAAAAGCGCGCCCGACTCCGGCGCTTCCTCTCGCGCCTGCACGCTCTCGACGTACTTCTGTACCGCTTCGATTTTAAGCTCCCTGCCCGCGGCTCGGAACGCGGTCAACCCCAATTTTCCAGGCGCGTAAATCAACGGCGCGTCCGTGAGCATGAGTTTATCCACCGTGCGCCGCGCGCACCCCACGCACTCGTCCAGCTTTTCGCGCGACACCGCCGGCGCGTCCAACTCGTTTGCCTCCATCATCTCCTCCAGGTCGCACCGGAAGCCGTGTACGGCTCGGTACGGCGAGTACGTCACGAGCTGAAACTGCAACCCGGACAACAACGTGAGCTCGGCGTTAAGAACCCGGGACGCGTCTTCGTGCATTCCTTTCCCAAACTCCTCGGCGCTGACGTAGTTTTCCTCGACTTTGCACGCGACGTAAATGGACGTTAACATCATCACCTTCAGGTTGTGCTGTAACAAGCTGGTGCCCATCAGGAAACGCTTGAACAGGGTCACCGCGGTGGCTTGTACCTTGGACGGCAGGCTAAACGCGGCGCACACTTTCAAAATCTTGGCTTCGTAGTACCGTCGCAACAGCGTCTCTTCCTCGTCCGTCAAAGGATCGGGCCCATCCCCCGGCAACGGCTCCCCGCCAGCTCTCGCGTCCCGTGCGCTCTCGATCGCGCGCGTTCTCGCCTCCGAACGCCGCGACTCGATGTCCTCGCGCGTCAGGATCCAGAAGCGCTTCTGCGTGCTCGCCGGATAACAGCTCATGGTGTCCGAGTGCTCCCACCACCACGCCCGGCGGCGTGCGCCTTTCCACTGCCCGGATCGGGGGTGCCAACGCAGACGACGAAAAAAATATTATCGGAAAAGAAGCGCGTCCAGGAAACGGGGAAGCCGGCCACTCTTCGTCGCGCGACCGGCGTCCATCGCGCACCTGGGGGCATGAGCAACACTTGCTTGAGTGTCGCTTCCGGTGTTGGTACGTCTTGTCGCGTACATCGAAGGAAAATCGCTCGGGACACGTCCTGGACGCGCGCGTGTCTTCCCACCCGAAACTTCAGCGCGTCCCCCAAAATCCGAGGTCAGACGCGCCTCATAAAAAACGCGCACGCGCGCGTTCCCTCCGGGGCTTCCCCCGGATTCTCACCCGGCGGCGACATGATGCGATTCAGCAAACACGGCCCCGGGTTTTCACCTCGCATGAGCGTCGATGACGGCCCGAGGGCCGCGTCGTTGGACAACGAGGCGGATCCTGAAGAAGTCTCTTTGTTGGAAATGACGAGCGAGAAACGCGTTCCGGTTTCCAAGGAGAAAATCGCGGTGGACTGGCGCGCCACGGGTTTGGCGTTCGTGTTCCCCGCGATCGGCGGTTTGCTTTTCGGGTGGGACATCGGCGTGACGTCTGGTGCGCTAGCGAACCTGTCAAGCGCCGCGACGAGCGGCACGGAGTGGTACGACCTGGACGCGATCCAAACCGGGGCGGTGGTGAGCGCGTCCCTGGCGGGTGCGTTGACGGCGTCGGCGCTCGCGGCGGTTTCCCTGGGGGACAAGCTGGGAAGCAAGCGCGAGCTTCAGCTCGCGGCGCTTTTGTACTTCATCGGGTCGTGCGCGCAGGGCGCGGCGCCCAGTTTGGAGCTGCTGGTTGCGGGAAGGTTCGCGTACGGCCTGGGTATCGGCTTCGCGATGCACGCGGCGCCCATGTACGTAAGCGAAACCGCGCCGTCGCGGGTGCGGGGTTTGCTCATTTCCGTGAAGGAGGGATTCATCGTGGGTGGGATTTTGCTTGGTTATTTGGGGTGTTTCGTGATAAACGGCGAGGAGGGTGGGTGGCGGCCGTTGCTCGCCGCCTCAGCACCAGTCGCGGCGGCGCTGGCGCTCGGGATGAGCGGGCTTCCAGATTCGCCGCGCTGGTTAGCGCAGAAGGGCGCCGGGGAGGGCGAGGTGCGTTTCGCGCTTCAAAAGGTGCGGGGAAAGGTCGCGGTTGGTGAGCAGTTCGAAAGCGAAATCAGCTTGATCATGACCCAGAGCGCTGGTGTAAAGACCGGGGGCATCGGCGACCTGTTCCAGAAACGGAACCTGAAACCCCTGTACGTGGGGTTAAGCGTGGTGCTGTTCCAGCAAATCACGGGCCAGCCGAGCGTGCTGTGAGTATTTCCCAATTACCACATTCCGCCGACTGATTGCCCATACAAGACTGACATTTATTTTTACAATCGCAGGTACTACGCGGAACAAGTGTTCGAAGCCGCCGGGTACGACTCGTCCCAAGGCGCGGGGGTTTCCGTGATTCTGGGTTTGTTTAAGCTTGTTATGACCGGCGTCGCGGTGAAGTACGTGGATACGCTGGGACGACGACCGCTTTTGCTGGGCGGGGTTTCCGTGATGACCCTCGCGACGTTCGTGCTGGGCGCGTGCTCGTCTTCCCTGGCGTCGGGTTCCGGCGCCTCCATCGACCAGAACACCGCCACCGCGAGTGTCGTCGCGGTGTTCATGTACGTCGGCGCGTACCAAGTGTCCTTCGGCCCCATCGCGTGGCTGTTAGTGGGGGAAATATTCCCGCAACGCGTCAGGAGCGCCGCCGTCGGCGCCGCGACGTTGACGAACTTTGGTTCCAACTTTTTAGTCTCGCTGTACCTGCCCACCATAATCGAAGACTTCGGCAGAGCCGGGACGTACTACCTGTTCAGTGCGATGTGCGTCGTCGCCCTGGTGTCCATTTACCTCACCGTAGTGGAAACCAAGGGGAAAACTCTGGAAGAGATCGAAGAACAAATGACGCGGTGAGGAGGTGGGGGGAGCGCGAGAGGTAGTGATGGTTCTTTATCTATGTATTTGGGAGCTCTTTTCACATCGAATCTGGAAAACACTTTCTCCATTCCCGGACGCGCGGCACGTGCGGCGGTGGGCACGCATGAGCGCGGAGGATGCGCCCGCGGCGTGCGGTTCCACGCGTGGCGAACACCCGCCGTGCGTATCCGTGTTCGCGGGGGGGTTGACTTGCCATCTCGACCGCTTTGCTCGTGCGTCGTTTCAGGTACGATCGCGTGGCCCGAATTTTTCTCCACAGTCTAGAGAAACCAACCCTGACGCCCCCCCACCGTACCGCCGCAGGAGCACCAAGCCTGAGTCAAGCACACCGCGTCGAAGCTCGTGTATTACGTGTTCGGCGCGAGGCAGAGGCACAGGTCACGGGTGGCGAAGGAACGAGAGGACAAGGCTTTTGAGACGCGTGACGAACCCCGGTGAAAATGAAGGCCGTCCCGGAAAAACGAAAACAGCGGGACGCGCCTGATGGTACCCTTTCGTCGCGACGCACAAAAGCGAGTCGTGCTTACCGTAGTGATGACTAATTAAACGTCTTTCGCGAAATAACATAGCTGTACAGCACTCAGGGGCTAAACACTTCTTTCAGGATTCTTGGGGAAGCGACTTCCGCTCTTCGATTCGAGTGCGTCGCGAACGTGCGCGATTTTGGCTTGTTTTCGTTTGGCTCAACCTCGGCGATTTCCCCAATCGGTTTCGACCGCGCGTTCGCGCTTGTTTCCTTCGTCCGGCCGGGCGCACGCACCCGAGACAAAACAACCACCCCGAGGAACCCGAAACAGAAACACCCGACCTGCCACAACGCGCTGTCCAGGTTTCGCTTCGCTCGCTTTGCTTTCGCGTCGCTTTTTCTTTGCGAATTCGTGTCAACCGGGTGGCGTTCGCTTTGCAGTGTTGTTTCGCCTTTTTCTTTTTTCGAACCCGCGTCGTCGTCGCTCGCGACGCGCGAACTCGCGGGGATGCTGCTGAAACTGTCGTGTGACGTTGTGAGCTGCGGTTGTGCTTCAACCGCCGGTGTCAGCCACAACGCGGCGAGAGGTGCGTTTTCGACGCCCCCAACGATTTCCGTGTCCACCAAAACGTCGCGCGAACTCGTCTCCGCCGTCTCCGCCGCTTCCAGCGCATCGTCAAGCACCGCGGTCGCCGCCGCCCCCGCCTCCCCCCCGGGCGGCCACGCACGTCCACCCAACTCCGCCTCCGCCGCAATCAAAAACTCAAGCGTGGTTGGTGCCATTGTGTGGGGCATCGTCCGCACCGGCGGTTGTGGCACGGGACTTGTTCGTGCCGATGTTTCCGTGTGTCGCGAACCGTGTTCATCCCCGGCGGCATCATCTTCCCCACCACCGGTTTTTGAAGGGCCCGTCCCCGGGGAAATCGGCACCCTCGCGCTCTCCGTTTGCTTTTCACCGCACGTATCCAGCCACGCGTTGCCGTACTTCTCCTGCAGCGCCTGCCCGTCCTTCTCCGCGGTCACGCGCAAACCGCCGGGTCGCCCAGACACGACGCGCTCCACGACACGATACAGATCGCGAAGGTCACCACCCGGCATCGCGTGCGAGTGCGAAAACAATCCAGTCCCTTTCCGCAAGTTTTGCTTTATAATCTGTCGGCGGACGTGGTTCGGTTACAAAGACGACGTGGGAAGCGGTAGCCCCACCCGTGCAGCGGCCACAACCCAACGCGTGAAGCGTGCGCGCGTCTCCACGTGCGAGGCGCGCGCGCTGGTGTGCGGTTGAACCCCGATGAGATGATTAAATCGTTCTCTCCCCACGATTATAGTTTCGTCGGTTCGTGACGGAAAAGTCGTCACTGGAGAAGTGGGGAATGTTTTATCTGCGGCGCATCTTTCCGGGTGCCGAGCACTTTTTGCGAGTTGAGCGGATGTGACGCGCACTGCATGGGTTATGACTCAAAGCATCTGTGGCGAGAATTTTGGGTGGCGGCGCCTTTCTGATCGTTCGCCTTCGATTGGTCCAAACGCGTTCATTCGGCACCC
>Ga0209710_1000164_pt1 | contig 73129 bp, 58 predicted proteins | sample ArcticOcean_MG_C_5_FD_187436 | JGI IMG/M metagenome (GOLD analysis project Ga0209710, IMG submission 187436) | Marine microbial communities from western Arctic Ocean - ArcticOcean_MG_CB4_138 (SPAdes) (version 2) | ecosystem: Environmental > Aquatic > Marine > Oceanic | place: Arctic Ocean...
GAGGCGGTCGAGGAGGCGGGCGAGGCGGAGGGTACCAAGGAGGGCAGCAAGGAGGGCAACAGGGCGGAAGGGGAAACGGAGGCCTCGGCGCGTTTCCTCAGCCCCAGGGAAACCAGGGCGGGCGAAATGGCGCCGGCGGCGGGCGCGGCCGGGGGCGGTATTAGGAGTGGTACCTTGTTAAGGTATCCGGAGGGTATTGGGATCGACACGACGTGGTCCCCAATCCAGACGTGCGTCGCGTGTCTGTGATAGCACTAGGAACGACACGAGCGGTACCAACCGAATTCTTTTAAGTAGTCTACATTAATTCGTCTCAACCCCCAGTCACGGTCTGCACGTTCCAGCCTTGTCGGTGCAGGAAGCTTTTCCGCGCCGCGATCATGGGTTGCGTCGGGGTTGGTTCGAAAAACACGGGCAGTACGTTTTGCGGCATGGCGTAGAACGGGGGAACCCCGCCAAGGGCGTTTTCGTTGTCGTTGCGCGTGCGCGGGCCGTCGTAAAATTCCTCCTCCGAAGAGTTTGATGACGACTCGGTTGCACTCCTGGAAGAGCGTTCACCGTAACTAATCGAAGTACCATCACTAATCATCATCAATTCCTCCATCACGCTCGCCATGGCGTCCGTCTCGGTTTTGTTTCGGTTTTGTTTCGTGTTCGTGTCGCCGAACCTCGGCCGCGGCGGCGGGACGTTTCCGCCGCTGATTGTCGTTGCGGCTTGCCACCCGATTCGCGGTTCCCACCCGCTCGCGTTTCGCATGTTGTCTAAGAGTAAATCGTCCAACCCAGGTGCGACTCGGAAGCCGTGTTCGAACCGCCGCGTCCTCGCAAAGGCTTTCAAATCACGCGCGCCGCTGAACCCCAGGGTTTTGTTCCGCCGGTGGTCCCGGAACTGGTCGTTTGAACAAATCCAAGCGTCTCTGTCCTTCGCGTACTCGATGATTGTTAAGTCGTCACTGGCTTTTACCAAGGTAGCACTAGAAGAAGCACCTCGGTCCACCATTATTATCCTTCCAGCATCCACCAGGTCCATCAGGTGGGTGTTCACCCATACTCCCTTTCCTACGTATTTAACACAATCAGCGTTGAGCGTCGCCCGTCCGCCGCCGTCGCAAAGGCTTTGCAGCGTTCCCACCACGTACTCTTTCGGAAGAAACGCGGTGACCTCGAAGTTCTTTTTTTGCCACGGCTCGTAGTGCAGCGCGTGTATCACCCCGGCACTCAGGGGGAACTGCCGGCACTTGAATCGGGAACGAATGGACGTACCGAGCGACCACGCGATGTTCGCGCCGTCCAGCGCGATTCGCTTCGGGAGCAAAAGTTTTTTTGCAGCAGGTTTTGATGACGATGGAGCATCGTCTTCATCGCTACCACCACCATCACCAACCCCGACCCCGCTCGCCTCCAAAACGTCGTCCCACCCGAAGATGTCCGCCAGGTCCGTGGCCCACGCGGACGGGTACCGGCCTTGGGGTGTTACCAGGTCGTCGAACTGGGGGGGGCGCTTGGACCGAGGGGAGTTGCGGTGCGCGTTGGGGACGACGGCGGCGGCTCGCTTTTTTTTCACATGCTGCGCGTCGGCGGTGCCGAATTCGCCAACCCCTCGGCCACTACGAACGCCCCTTTTCGTCCACGGGGCGGGCGCGGGGGCGGGGGCGGGTACCGGACGCGCTGAGATACAGGCCGTATAATACGAAGCCACCACGCAAAAAGACATCACCGCGGGACCTCCAGCCGGAGCGGCGCGTTTGAAGTGGCGAAGCGGCGGGGACGAAAACCTGTTTCGTTTCGTTGGAAACGCCGACTGGCCGATGGCCGCGCTGCTGATCAATCATTGCAAGGCGCGCAGGCCGAGGGTGTCGTTTCTTCTGCTCCGTGCACCATGGCGGACGACCAGCTTTTGGCTTTCCAAGCCGAGCTGGCTTCTATCGAACATGTTGCGGATGACCCGGTGGGTGACGGCCCGTCAACCCCGGAAGAGACGAGGTTCGAAGATGACGACGGGACGGTGTACGTCTGGGATTCGAGTTCGCGAAAGTTCGCACCCGAAAACGAGCACGTTTCCGTCGCCCCGGTCGCCGCCGCCGCCGCACCCGCCCAACCGTCCGTGACCTGGTCCGAGGCGGACATGGTGTTCGACGACGACCACGACACGGAGCGCGCGATGCCATCGCTCGCGGACGCGACGGCTGTGTTTTCGAGCAAGGTTGTGGACAAGGATGTTTCCAAAGATGCGACCGGTGCTGCAGACCCGAACCAAATGAGCGCCTTGGCGTCCGTCGCAATCGAGCGCGAAAAAGCGCGACGCGCGCGAAGGGAGGAGTCACTGCATAAAAAAGCCTCCACTTCTTCCGTTGACGGTTCGTTAACTCAAGACGCCAACGCCAAAAAGTTCCTGGACAAGAACAACACGTCCGTGTACGTGGTCGGGTTACCGAGGGACGTGACCGAGACTGAGTTGCTTGAAAAGTTCGGAAAGTGCGGGGTCGTGAAACGCGACCCGGATTCCGGGGACGCGAAGGTTAAGATATACCGAGACGAATTCGGCAACGTCAAGGGAGACGCGCTCGTGACGTATCTGCGCCAGCCTTCCGTTGAGTTGGCCGTGACGCTGTTGGACGGTGCGCCGCTGCGAGACGCGGTCGCGGCTTTCGAAACTGAAAAAACCAACGACGCGTCAGCAGCCGGGTTCATCATGCGCGTCACCGCGGCGAAGTTCACGATGAAGGGCGATTTCGTGAAGAAGCAGCTGGGGTCGAAGAAACGCAAGGCTTCGGTGTTGCAGAGCCAGGCGAAACAGGCGCTTGACTGGGGCGGGCACGACGACGCGGTCGCGGTTGATAAAACGAAAGTGGTGGTTGTTTTGTCAAACATGTTTTCGTTGGACGAGATGTTTTCCGACCCGAACTTCAGGGTGGAGCTGGAGGAGGACGTGTTGGGTGAGTGCTCAAAGTTCGGGGCCGTTACACAGGTAAAGGTGTTCACAACGAACTGCAACGGGGTGGTTACCGCGACGTTTGGCCACGAAAGTGGGGCGAATTTCTGCGCGGCGGCGATGCACGGTCGGTGGTTCGGGGGCACTCAAATCGGCGCCGCGCTTTGGGACGGGAAGCGGAACTTCACCAAGGAAACGGGGGCGGAGGAGACGACTGCTGGGGCGGAGTAGATCAGGACAGCGGGAGGAGGATAAAAATAAAAATAAAAACAAACCGTCTACTTCGCGCGCACCGTCCCTTCAAACACCATCTCCGCCGGTCCGGTCATGACGACCCGGTTATCGGTTTCCCTCCATTCGATTTCGAGCGGGCCTCCTGGCAGTTCCACCGTGCACGTGCGATCGGTCCTGCCTTCCAACACCGCCGCGACAACGGTGGCGCACGCGCCCGTGCCGCACGCCAACGTCGCCCCCGCCCCGCGCTCCCACACGCGCATCTTGACGTAGTTTCGGTTCACGACCTCCACAAACTCCGTGTTTGTTTTCGCGGGGAAGGTTGGGTGCGCCTCGAAGGACGGGCCGATAGAGGGTAGGTCAAGCGTGTCAACTGTAAGACCCCCGCCATTGTCGCACTCCCCCTCCTTCCCGAATGTCACGCAGTGCGGGTTCCCCATGCTCACGGCGGTGACGAGCCAGGTGTCTCCTTTGATTTGCACGGGCACTCTTACGGCGGCGCCGCCTTGCGTCGCCGGTTCCGTGAACGGCACGTTCGCCGGGGTCAAAACGGGCTCGCCCATGTCCACCGCTACCTGGCCATCCGCAAGCACCTCGGGTTGAATCAAACCCGCGAGCGTGCCTACTTTGTACTTCTTGGGCGCCGCGCCGTCCGTTTTCGCGACAAAATTCGCCAAACACCGAATCCCATTGCCGCACATCTCGGGCTCGCTCCCGTCGCTGTTGTACATGCGCATGCTGTAGTCCTCGTCCTGTTGCACTAAACCGGGGGGCATGGCGAAAATAACCCCGTCCGCGCCGATGCCGAAGTTGCGGTCGCACAGGGACGCGCACCTCTGGGCGGTCATGGAAATAACGTCGCTGTGTCGGTTATCCACCAACACGAAGTCGTTGCCCAGGCCCTGGTACTTGGCGAACTTGACTTTGTCGGGTGAGGAGGCGGCGGCGACGGTCAGGGAAGGAGAGGCGCGACGCGTCGTGCGGCCACGGCGGCATGACGCCGCGAAGGCGTTACCCTGCAGGGACAGGACGGCGGACATGGCGGACATCCTGGGCGCGCGATCGCGAATGATGGGCGATCGCGAAAACGCGTGGCCAAATACCTGTCGCCAAGGGAATCATTTTTTGCTCCTCAGGATCTGTTTACACCGCGAGTTCACGAGTTGTTATTCATAAATCCAGTCTACTGAAACTAACACTACACACACCCCACACACCTACTCATATCCACCGCCCAATACTTCTCAGCCATTGGGGTGGGTTTCTTTTCGTTTCCACCACGGCGGCGTACGCGAATCCGACCACGGCTAGCGAAACGATTGCGCCGCCGAGCTTCGCGGTTTTTTCGTCGGGACGCAACGAACAGCCGAAGGTTTCGTTCGTGGTCGCCACCGCGCTCGCGAACCCGCGGTTGCACAAACCAAACGCGCTCTGTCCGAAACCGCGGAAATACACAGATAGCGAAGAAGAGCTTTGTGTATCTTCTTGGGAAGTACGGGTACGGGTCCCTTCAGCTCCGTCGTTACCGGTAGCGCGGCCATCCGGCCTCGAGTTAGTCGCGGCGGATTCGGTTTTGGTTTTTTGCGTGGCACCAAATTCCAAACCAGCGGGTTTCGAATCAGCACCGGCGGTACCCTCGGCGGTGGTACCATCCGCAGTGCTCGGCGACACGTCCGTATCAGCGGTCACCCCGCCCAAGCCGCCTACACTCGTTCGTTTGGAGGACACCAAGGCCACGAGCATTTCCCCGACGCCTTTCGGGAGGGACGAAAAGTTACCCCTCACAAAATCGAGCGCCCCGTCGCAATCGCCGCGGCGGTCGCACAAAATCGCCACGGCGTACAGCCACGCCGCCGACGCGACGGTGGCGTGGTTTTCACTTTCGTGTGTTGAGTATTTGCGGCAATTTTCCGTACCTGCTTTGGTGTCTTCATCTTCTGTACCTGTATTGATGTACTCATCACCGTGTCTCCTCGCGGCGTCCCGGAAGATAAACGCGAGCGCATCTGCCGCGGCGGCTTCGGCGCGCGCCGCGTCGGCGTTGCTCCTGTCGCAATCACAAGTGGAATCGGAATCACCTCCGGAATCGGGCCGTCGTCTCCCACCCGTCGTACCTTCCGGTCTGCTCGCCTTCCATCGCGGCGCCCCCACCAGCTTAAGCTTGGCCCACAGCAACAAGGTTTGGTTACCAAACGGGTCGCCGGACATCCCCGCCACTCGTCGCGCGTCCCCCTCGACACTCTCCCCTAAACCACCACGTTTGTACTCCGCCTGGACCCACACGCACTCCGCGGCGACTTTTGCGGGTCCGGTTCGCGCGACAGCGCGCGCCGCGGTCGCACAGGCCGACGCCTTGGCAAACGACCCAACCACGAGCGCGCGCTCCGCATTATCAAGCGCGGAACCCATTGCCGGCGCGTCGCACCACACCGGGCGCCCCGATGTGATTGACGAGATTTCGGGAAGACTGGCAAAAAACCGAAACGAAAAAACTCGAGTTCGACAACGTGGTGATGAGTAGCAGAGTACCACTACCTTTCTACTATCCCGAGACTATTACCTTCGACTATTAAGGTCTATGCCGAGTGGGTTGATCCTAGTGGGTCTATCACTGCAACAACAATCTATCACTTCAACAACAACACAATGAATTCATTCACTCCACTCCCTCCGATTCCTCCAAGTTTTCGGTGCGTTCCCTTCGCTTAAACCCGTCCGCGACAATCGCGTCCCTCGTGAACCCGAAGAACCTCTGTTGTTTCTTTTCTTCGCCGTTTTCCTCACCGCTTTCTTCGCCGTCCCTGGAGAACTCCCACCCCAGGTGTTGCCTGCACCGCAGACAGAACGCGCAGGTCCATTTGAACCCGGGGAACCACGAAAAATCAGCAGTGGGCGTGCCTTCCAGGGCTACCGTGTTTCGGTGCACGTTTGATACGGTCAGCAAGTCGTGAACAATTCCCGCTGGGTTGCAGTAACTTGAGCTCGGGCCGTCGTCGGACATGGAGATTACTTTGGACAAACTCGAAATTTGTCGGTCGCAGGATTTGCACTTCAGCGATACGGCATTGGTGTCGACATCGACGAACAAAGCGAGCTCAGCCTTCAAGCGATCCACCACGGTTTCTGAGCACAACAGTTTGTACCTGGTTCTCGGGGAAACGCACGCCGCGGACGCGACGCGGTGCGACAGCGACGCGGGGCATGTTGCGACCTTTGTGGAGTGTGTTTCTGTGGCGTTGGTTTCGGTTTCGTCGGTTTCGTCATTTCCATTTTTCTTATCGCCGCCGCCCAGCACCACGTTCAGCGCCGGCGACCGCGCCAAGCGTTCCGCGAGCACGTGCGGGTCAAACATTTCGTACACGTTTCGGGAATGCGGCGTTACGCGCGGGTTGATTCCCCGGCTACTTGGATTTCTCACGGCGTCGCTGAGCAAAACAACCTCGACGTCCACCACCGCGTTTTCGCGGTCCAGCGCGACGGCGTTCCAAACCACGGACGGGTCTTTGACCATAAACCGAACGACTCCTTTCGCCACGACGCCGTGACCAATCGTTGGATCATCACTTGAGTCGACACTTCCGTTACCCCCACCGATCTTTCGAATCTCCGCGAGTGTACCTACCATCGGCAGGTTCGGTTTCGGTGGGTTTCTTACGTCGCCCCGGAGAAAGTTCTTGTCACATTTCGCCCAGGCCCCGACGCACACGACGCCGAAAAAGCCACGCGACGAATTTCGCGCAGCCGTCGCCAGCGACACCACGCGCCGCGCGTCGTGGCTCGCTCCATGCGAAAAGGCGTCAAACTCCGCCTCGTCCCCCAGGAACAGCGGGAACGTGTCTCCTGGGAAAAGCACGTACGTCTCGCAGCACAGAATTGGAATCCGCATGGTTTTCGTGAACGACGGCGACGACGCGCTCGTGGATGGTGCGTCATCCACGGATTGTGCATTCGCCACTCGTTCCAACTCCGCGTGTGCGCCCCCCCCTGCTGCCCCTCGAACCTCCCCAACCTCGCCCAAGTACGAGTGAAGCGTGGGTGCGGCTCGGTCGAAACCACTGATAGGTGCTTCGTCCTCAACAACCGTGTTCTCGTCCTCTCCCACCACGCGAATGTCATCATGCCCGAGACGTTGACCCCACAGCGCCCGGGCCCGGTACGCCTGCGCGTAGAAACTGTCCGGGAGATCTTCGCCATTCGCGCGCGCGGTTTGCAGCAGAGACTCCAGTTCACGCATCCGGGTCTCATTTCGGGTTTGGGTTTCGTGTTCGGTCTCGTCAGGCTCGTCAGAGATCTCGTCGCCGTCGACCTCCGATTCGAGGTCCCCGGCCATGGCCATCGTGGACGGGCGCGCGCCCTTGAACAGTGCAGGACGCCCGGGGACGTTTCGGTGAAAAAAGCAACAATGATGAATGATCTTTCAACCGACTTCCTTTCTCCTCGTCACCATCCTTTCCATCTCTGCTTCTCGTTGCGGTTGAGGAACATCGTCGCGTGTAGGTCACGGGAGAAATCGCGAGACACACGACGGACCTCGTGGCCCGCTCATGTCATGGCCGTCCGGGTTACTCGGACCGGCGCGCATTGCCGACCCGGGCTGCGCCGGGAGACAAAAAGAGACCCTCCGGATAAAATAAATTTGGCGCGAGGTGACCGGGCGCTGACTCGTCATCAGCGCCAATCTTCGGAACGCGCGTGCGCCGTCCCGTCACTCGAGCTCGCGCGTGGCCCGATCGCCTCGCCCCTCGCCTGGTGCCATGGCCACGATTGCTCAACTCCACGCGCTCGCCCCCCGGCCTGTGCCTGCGCACCGCCGCGCGCACACCAAACGCGTGCCCCGGCCATCCCCAACGTTCCCCCGTTTTTCGGTTTCGGGAGCCCGGGGACGGGGAAACGTCGCCTCCACGGCGGTGTTCGACCCGACGCAGTACGACAACGCGAACAACACGCACCACGGCAACGGCCAAACCAGCCAGCCAAACAGCAACGCACGGCAGTACGCACAAGGCAGCAACGTTTACCACGACCCGCGGATGGGGCGAAACGCGAGTTCGGGAACGTCATCTCATCAGAACATCGCATCAGATACCCACACCAACTTCGCGAACCCGGGCGAGGCGGATTACCTCCCACATTTATCCGCCACGCGCCAGCGGTTCATCGACCAGGAAGCCAGTGCGGTGCGGATAAGGGACTATCCTGTGGCGTCCAGAAGCGCGAAGATTCTTCAAAGACTGGTGGAAATCGAAGAAGGGTTGATGACGCACGAAACGCAGGAGATGGAAGCGTCGCTGGCGCAGGATTACGGCACGGCGGCGGTTGCGAAACGACGGAAAGACGGTTTGCTTCAGGAATTCTATGACCTGCGGTTCGACAAGTACGACGAGACGAAGTACGCGGATGCGCGGGTGGTGGGCGGCGGCTCGAGCTCTGGAGGAGGAGGAGCGGGAACGTTGCGCGCGTCGTCTCTGGTGACCCGCAACGACGGTAACTCGGCACTCGCCGGGTCGAACAACATCACCAACAAACACAAGGCGCCGTCGGATACTGTCCCGGTGCGGTTCACGGTAAACGTCCAGCCGCAGTTCGGGGAGAGCGTGGTGGTGTGCGGTGACCTCGTTGAGCTGGGCGCGTGGGACGGCACGCGCGGGGTCCCGATGGAGTACAACCTGGTGACGAAAACGTGGTCGTGTACGGTGGCCATACCGCAGAGCTCATCGTTCACGTTCAAGTTCGTGGTGGTCGGGGGGTTGTCCCCCGAGGAGGAAAGGGACGGACAGACGCGCGCGTTGTTTTGGCAAGAAGGCGCCGACCGACAGATTGCCCTTCCCTTCGACGACGCCCTGTCACTGGACGTCGTGGTGGACTGGGAAGGCGACGGCGACAAGGAACGCATGTGGCTGTGCATGCCCGTACCGAAAGCGCCCGTGAAGGAGGTCGGGTAACAGGAACCGGGGTGAGTGTACCGGTGAAGGAGACGCAGTAAAAGGAACAGGTAACAGGGGTGCATGCACTGATACCGTCGACTGTGTGTTTCACGGATTGGTGGAACGATAAACGCACAACGGATGTTACAAATAAAACACAAATAAATCACAGCCCCGCCTGCTCGGCGGTCACGACGAGGCCTTTTTTATCCATCCAAACAAACCACCGCGCCCACGTGTTGTCGCTGCTCAGCGTGGAACGGTTCCCGAGCACCACTAGCCCCCGCCGCGCCCGGGTCATGGCGACGTTCATCCGCCTTTCGTCGCTCACGAACCCCAAGCTCCGGCCAGGGTTGGCGCGGGTGGTGCACAAAACAATAACCTCCTTCTCCCGGCCCTGGAACCCGTCAACCGAGTGGACTTCTAAATCCGTCTCGGATCCGTTTTCACCGTCTGAATCGTTTTTGTGTCCGTCCGACGTACTCCTCGCAAAGTTCCTTCCACCGCCACCGCACGACGTCTGGCTCTGCGCCCATAGTTCCTTGACCCTGCGTACCTGCGCGCGGTACGGCGCGATGATCCCGATTTCGCCGGCGCTCGCCACGGAAACGTACCCGCCCTGGCTTTTCTCGTTTTCGTTTTCGTGTCGCTCACCACCAGCGCTTCTCAACAGCGCCTTGGTCACCGCGATCGCGAGTTTTGCTTCTACTGGGTTGCTTATGCTCAGCCCGTCCTTCTCCCGTTGCTCCACCCCACTAGCAACCTCGATGAAAATCACGGGGTGCTTTCCGAAATTTGGCCACGCAATGCCCAACGGGGGCGGCCGGTCGGTTGGTAAAAAGTGCGATTTCACAGCGCCGCCGTAAAACGCGAGGCTCGGGAACGAAGACAGGCTGGGGTGCATCCTGTGGTTTCCGAAAGAAAAGGGTCAGTATGAGCAAACAGTCAGAGCGTTAGATTCCGAGAAGGCCGAACAGTCGGCGGGATCTGGGTGGGAATACGTACCTGTACTGAACGTTCAATAAATCAGGTACCACGCCGAGACGTTCCATGCGCTCGAACAGCGAGACGCCCAAACCAGCGCCGAGGGCTTCCCGGGACGTCACCGTGGGCGGGAGCTGTTTCGCGTCCCCCACCAGCACGCAGGACAGCGCTTTCGTGACCGGAATGAGCGCCGCCGGTTCGGGACACTGTGATTGTAAAAGAAAAGTGTCAGTCTTGTATGGGCAAACAGTGTGTCAGGATTTGGGAAAGGGAATACGTACCTGCGCGGCTTCGTCAACGCACGCGACTCTGAACACGAAACCTTCCAACAAGTCGTCCCCGGCGCCGACGCAGGTTGAACACACGACATCCGCGTTTCTTAGAATCCACTTTTCCGCGGCCCGCTCCAGCACGAACGCTTCGCGTCTGGTCCGCGCGCCTCGCGAGGTGAAGTCGCCTTTGACTTCCAAGCGCTTCGCCGCGGCTTCCTTGCCCAGCACGGTTTGACTCGCCTGCGCGGTGAGGGTGTACTGCTCTAACGTGGCTGATACTTTCGCAGGTGAGCCGAGTCGGACAATTTTTAACCTGCGCCTCGCCGGCCCGAACAAAGAGTCGCTCGCCACTAGACCCGCCACGATGTTATCCACAGCGACGTTGGACGCGGCGCAGGCGAGCACGACTGGAGAAGTTGCAGACGACTGTGACGTGTTGCCTGTATTGTTATCGCCCTTGGTACTGCCAGACTTGTTGTTGGCACCACGAGGAGACTGTTTGCCTGTGACTCCGGACCCGACACCGACCCCGGTCGTTTCCAGCGCAAGCGCCACTGCCGCTTCTATAAACGAAGTCAACGCTTTTGTTTTCCCCGTGCCGGGCGGGCCTTGCCAGATGGACAAGGTCCTGGTTAAACCGCGTCTCACCGCGAGTTGCTGCGAGTCGTTCAAGTGCCTCGCGCTCGTGGTTTGCATGGCAGCCTTAATTTTGCCACCCAAATCCCTGGTCGCCCAAGGCGGGGGAACCGACGCCAGGGACGCGATGTTTCTTTTCACCTCGTTTAAATCTTTTGCGTCGCCGTCTGGAATGCCGATCAGCGCGCGCTGTAGCGGCGCGTACGCGGTGGAGGTTATCCTGGTGGCTTGTTTTTCACGGTTTTGGTTTGTTTCGAACCCAGGCATACCGGATGCGTCCGAAAACGCCACCAGCGCTTGCAACGCGCGGTCGTGCGAAACCGTGTTTGCGCTTAAATCCAACCGCAGCTTGCCCGCTTGTAACAAAATGCCTTCGTCCTCCTCGTCCACCGCGATTTTCAAAAAGTGCATAGCGCGCTCCACCACGATTCCAGTCACGGAACTGTTTTGGAAAAGAAAAGTGTCAGTCTTTCGTGATTACGGGCGGACAATCGGCAAACAGTGTGCCTGGATTCGGGAAAGGCCCAATACGTACCTCTTGCCGCTCTCGTCCCACTCGTCCCCTTCCACCAGGGTCACCATGTCGCCCTGGCCGAACCGGTGAAACGGGAGCTCGGCGCCCAGGGCGAACTGCCGCTGCACTCCGGGTTTTGTCCCCGTTTTTTGTGGATTTGTCGAGTTTGTTTTACTGAAAGTTTTTGTGGTGTCCTTCTCGAGCGGTCCATCGTCAACAGCAACAGCAACAGGAGGCGGTGCGTAGATTCCCCTTCTCGGAATCAGCACCCTGACGACGGCGTCTTTTTGAAGCGTCCCGTCGTGCAAACCCCGCAAACCGAACAGCGCGTACCCCTCCCTCTGCAACCGGTCCGTGGGCCACGTGTTAAGGCGTTCCTCCGCGCGAGCCATCTCCTCCTCAAGCTGTGATTGTAAAAGAAAAGTGTCAGTCTTGAGTCTTGAGTATGGGTGTACTGTATGGGCAAACAGTCTACTTGTGCTGTATGTAGTATTCTTCCTTTTAATGACTAGTGTAGTCACAGAGGGGCAGTAAACAGTGTTGTGATTTGGGAAAGCCCCAAAACGTACCTCCAACCTCAGCGCCTTCGCGAACTTCTCTCTGTGCGCGGTGAACCCTACCCGGAGCGTGGCTCTGCCGGCGCCTCTTTGGCGGGTCCCAGAAGGACCACGACCACTGCCTCTTTGAGTTTTGTCGTCACCGTCTTCAGACACTTCACCTTCCACGTTTTCAAGCAGGTGCGCGAACCCAGTTTGCGAAGTCGAGTTCGCGCCCAAGCGCGCCCACAGTTTCCGCCGCTCTTCTCTTGCTTTCTCCGGGTTCTTGTGCGCGGCGGGGGACAAAATCGTCCCGCCGAGCCGCAAATCAGCGAACGGTGAGCCGTTGGTGGTGGCCCGGACACCCACTCGCGAGCGCATCCCGGCGGGCCTTACGTTTTTGTCGTGCGACGGAGGAGGAGCCTCGGTTTTGGCCTTCTGTTCCTTCGATTCCGTCGAGGTAACAGGTCCCGGTCGGCCGGTACGAATGGGCTTGCCTCGTTTCCCTCCCCCAGCGCGACTCGCGCCGCGGCTCGCGCTGCCTTTCGCCGCACCAGCCGCACGTGCGGTGGTCATAACAGAAACGTTTCTACTCGTCCTCGACCCGGGTCGACACGGGTCCAACAACGTGGGCACCATCGCGTTTCTTTGTGGGCACACCGTGCCCGGGATGCCACGTCTCCCGCCGGGTCTCGAGTCCCTCTGGCACCAAGGCGCCGAGCCAGTTGGTACGAGCCCGGAAACGCACGCCATTTCAGAAGCACGGAACCGCCCACCGGTCGGCAGGGAGTTGTGTAGGGGCGGTGCGGCCAAGTCTGTGTGAACCGTCCGAGGGACGACGTCGCAGAAAGGTTCTGTTTTCAAACGCGCGAAACACGCCCCGAGGCAGCTGCGATGCCTGCTCGCTGCTCTCGGTCAAAGTCGCGTCCCGTACGATGAAATCGCGGTGCTTCTGATCGGTACGACTCGTGACGTTCACGATCAAATCGGGCACGATTCAGTGCAGCAAAAACCACCTGTTACCTGGGGACGGCCAAAACCCATCGCGATTTGTCGGCGGACGCAACCAACAACACGCCACCGACCGCGACACAACCCCGAGGCGCTTGTGCTACGACGCGGAACTCGGCATCGGCGGTGCTATTTGGTGATACCTACGGTCGCCAGTCCCGGAATCGACGCGTTCGTTGACGAGGGTTTGAGGTGGGCCGTGGTTGCGGTGACGCACTCGCTTTCGGCGATAAGTTATATACCTTTGAAGTTACCATGGCGTCCACGATGCACACACGCGTGCCCGGTCCGTGCGTCACTTGCCGGGGTAACGCACGCGTCGTGCGTGACCGGTGTGTAGCACCTATGCGTGGTACACGCGACCGGTTTGGATTGGGACCCGCGGTCGTGGTAACGCGGATTGCATCGTCAAAGGCATCGTCAAAGGCGGATGGTTCGTGTGTCGCGTCGGCATCGGCGGCGAAGCGACCACGAAAAAGCATCGGACGTGCCGAGCGCGTTCCGGAGTACGACCAGTCACCTACCACACAAAACTTACCGACTGATACATCTGATAAAGCCATTACTGAAACGGAAGGTACCGCGCATACAAGTACGTATACTGCTAATACAAGTACACGACCTCAGCTTTCAAAACTGGTACCACTCGCGACGCGGGTAGCGCTGTGCGCTGTGGCGTTCGCTTTGACGAACGCGGCGACGCCCGACGCCGCGGTGGCCAAAGCCGCCGCTGTTACCTCACAAAGCGGCGGCTTCATAGCCTCCGCGATGGACTTCGCCCTGAACCTCGATGAACGGCTGCTCACCTTGTTCACCACGAAAGCCGAAGTCGCGTACGGCGTGCTGTTTGCGGTTATCTTCTGCGAAACCGGATTAGTCGTGGCGCCGTTTCTGCCGGGCGATTCCCTTCTCTTCGCCGCCGGCGCGCTCGGCGCGGGTGGGGTTTTGTCATTCCCGTTCGCGTGTTTGTTGCTGTTCACCGCGGCGGTGCTTGGAGACACGGTGAACTACGGGTTAGGCAGCCTGATCGGTGCGAAGGTAATCGCGAAGTTCCCGCGCGTGTTCAAGCCTTCGTACATCGAAAAGACGAAAAAGTTTTACGAAACGCACGGGGGAAAAACCGTGGTGCTGGCGCGGTTCTTCGTCGTCGTGCGGACCTTCGCGCCCTTCATCGCGGGCGTGGCGAACATGCAGTACCGGAAGTTCCTTTTCTTCAACCTGGTTGGCGCGGCGTCCTGGGTCGGGTCGTTCATGACCCTGGGGTACTTTTTCGGACAGCTCCCGTGGGTGGAGCAGAACTTCGCCCTCGCCATGGCGGCGGTGGTCGCCTTGAGCGCCGTGCCCATGTTCGTGGAGCTGGCGAAACACGTGTTGGCGCCGAAAGAGGCGGTGGACGAGGCGGCGGTGACCGAGGCGCTTGGGGAAATCGGTCGCTCAATCGACGACGAGCCCGGGTTCGGGGAGGGGGAAGTGAGCGCTGCGCGGTAGCGGTGCGTATCAATCGCGCGTATCAATTGAAGTCTCTTTTGTCACCTATGCTCTGTCCTATTTTCTATTTCCTATCCTCCACGGCACAACTCCGGTCCTCCACGGCACACCTCCGGCCCTCCACGGGACACCTCCGGTCCTCCACGCGAATCACTTCCCATGCTCCACGTAAACCACCTCTGTGAGCTGCACTCCGCTGACGCGCAGCACGTCATCCACGTTCGCACTACTCGGGGTTTGTCGCGTGTCCGTTTCCCGCGCCGCTTCGTGCGCGTCGTCCACGACAACCGTTCCCCGTCCCGGAAAGCACAACCCGCAAACGCGGCCCGACGAGGTACGACAAACAAGCAGCCCTTCACCGCCATTGTCCGTGTGACTCAAGCGCTCCGGCTCCGGTTCTTCCAAGCCCGGCTGGTAGTTCCTTGTTAAGATTTTGTAAAACGCGTGTTTCGCGGGCGCGTACGTCCACCCCGCTTTCCACCCCGATAAACAAAGTACCCCCAGGCTCAACACCTGCGCGACTTGGTAAAACGTGGGGACACCAGTGGCGATGCCGATGACGTCGCACGGAGGCAACAAATCCGCGGTGGCCTCGCCGTTCGCGATCCGACTGCGCCACTCGCCACGCGGGGTCATACCGAGCGAGTCGCACAAAACGCGGTCGTCGTTTGAAAACGACGAAAGAATCACGGCTAAGGAAATCGCGGTGTTTTGGTAACACGTCTCGATCGTGACGGAGAGGCACTGCGGTTGGTACAGAAAAGGGTCAGTCGTGTGAGTCGGCGAGTAATAGGTATGAGGTATGAGTGTACGTAGTACTGTATTTGTACGTAACGTTGCGAGTACTGGTAAACATTACCAGTACTGTAGTCGTCCCCCGGGGCAGTAAACAGTGCGTTTGTGATATATTTGTAAGAATTCACAAGTAGCGCGTTCGAGCAGGGGCTGTAACAACGTCGTTTGGATTTGGGAAAGCCCCGCCCGGCCGTACCTGCGGCTTGGGCAACCCGCACGCCTTCGCAAACCCCAGACTCATGAGCAAACCAAACAAACACGGCGCGGCGATTCCCAGGTAGAACCCGTTTGTCCGCGCCCAGATCGGCGCTGAGGAATTCGAAGAAAAGAAGAAACCCACTTACGATAGGTAAAAGAAAGTGTCAGTCTCTCGTAATGTGTATGAGTAAACAGTCAGAGGTATAGCCGTCCCTTCTGGTACGAGTATGGGAACACAGGGAGGCCGGGATTTGGGAAAGAAGTACACACGTACCTAACACTAAAGTGATACCCGAAAAGTTTCCCAGCGCGTTTAGTCGCGGGCGGTAGGTCGGTTTTTTGTCGCCCACAAACAAACCGCCGCAAATCCCAACCACCACCACGGCTAGTGACGTGAACAAGCCTCCCCAGTCAAGGCTCACGACGTTGTTTTTTGACGGGTAGCTCAGCTTCAGGTAGATCAGCACGTTTATTGGCAGTGTGGCGACCGCGAAAAGCGACGACGCGCTGGTCATCGCCATGGACAACGGCAAATCGCAGTTGAAAAGCGAACACCACCAGTTACTGTATGAACCCCCTGGGGAGCACAGGGTTAGCAGGAGCGGGATGCCGTGCACGGGGTCGTGCTTGTAAAACAGCCGTATACTCGCAAAACCCGCGAGTGGCAGGAACACGAACTGGCACACCAACCCTATGCATATTCCAACCGGCTTTCGGAACCGCTGCTTGAACTCGGGGATGTCCACTTGCGCGGCCTTGTTTTTTTGGGTGGTGACCGGGAGGGAGGTGGAGGGAGGTTTGGTCAGGTAAGAAAGGAACAAGGGCTTGCCCTGAAACACGGCGTCTACACATAAAACAGCGTCTACAATGTCGCCATGTCGGCCGACCGCCGCTCTGTACAAACAGTCGCCTGTACGCACCAACCCGAGGATCAGGAACAGCAGGAGCAGATTCCCGACCACCGACATGACGACGTTCGCCATCGCGGCGTGTGTCGGAACGCAAACGCGCGCCCCCCGCCAAAACGCGTCTCGCCACTCAACGCCGCGCTTCCGCGTTCACGACGTCCACGCTGTGTGAATCGTCGTGGCCCCCGCCCGTGGCCCTCGCCCGCGGCACGAACACTGCCCTGACGGGACATCCGAGGTGACTTTTGTCGTAGCGTCCTTTCACACAAAAAGTCGCGTGATTGGCGATTCTTCTCCAAAAAAACCTTCAACTGCACCGCCGTCCCGCCGCGCGCCTTGTCCCAAGCCCTATTTTACGTCCATGCGATCCGTGTCCTTCAGGGCGGCGGAGACCCCGCCCCCGCCCTTTTCCGACGCACCTTCGTGCCATCGCACCTTAGAAACACTAGCTCATACAACATGGCTGAAACGCTTAACCTCCGCGGAACCCTGAAAGGGTGCGTTGCCCGCCTTTTCTCCGCGCGTCGCATCGCCGGCCAACCCTAAACGCGCACTTCGGTATTTTCACAAACCGCGTTTCGGATTCGTGATGATCCGCGGTCGGCAACGGCGCGCGGGAAGCGGCGCGACGTGTTAAACACGATTTATGCTGTTTCCGTGGTTTGAGAAGACACACACACGTAGTAGCGACGTACCCAAAGTATCCAAACGCGCGCTGCTCGAGCATTCACGGCACACCACCTACACACCCGGGGCTGACCATCATCATCGTTCCCATCTTTCCATTCCACCCCTCTCCGTTCATCCCTCCCCAGGCACGAAGGCTGGGTCACCTCCATCGCGTGTCCTATTGACAACTCGGACATCCTTCTGTCTTCGTCCCGTGACAAGTCCGTGATCCTGTGGAACCTTACCAGGGAGGAAGGGTCGTACGGGTTCCCGCAGCGCTCGCTCAGGGGGCACTCGCACTTCGTGCAGGACGTTGTTATCTCGTCAGACGGCCAGTTCGCCCTGTCCGGGTCCTGGGACGGCACCCTGCGTTTGTGGGACCTCAACTCCGGCAGCACCACCCGGCGGTTCGTGGGGCACAGCAAAGACGTCCTGTCCGTGGCCTTCTCCGTGGACAACCGCCAGATCGTGTCAGGCTCGAGGGACAAAACCATCAAGCTGTGGAACACCTTGGGCGAGTGCAAGTACACGATCCAGGAACAGGACGGGCACACCGAGTGGGTTTCGTGCGTGCGGTTCTCCCCGGTTACGTCCAACCCTATTATCGTCTCCGGCGGCTGGGACAAGCTCGTCAAGGTGTGGAACCTGACGAACTGCAAGCTCAGGACCAACCTAGTGGGGCACACCGGGTACATCAACACCGTCACCGTCTCCCCCGACGGCTCGCTGTGCGCTTCAGGCGGGAAGGACGGCGTGGCGATGCTTTGGGACCTCGCGGAAGGCAAGCGTTTGTACTCCCTCGACGCCGGCGACATCATCTACGCCCTGTGCTTCTCCCCGAACCGGTACTGGCTGTGCGCCGCGACGCAATCCTGCGTCAAGATCTGGGATTTGGAGAGCAAATCCATCGTCGACGAACTGCACCCCGAGTTCCCGCCCGTGGGCAAAAAGTCCATCCCCCCGTTCTGCACCTCCCTGCAGTGGTCCGCGGACGGCGGCACTCTGTTCACCGGCTACACCGATTGCATGATCCGCGTCTGGACCGTCAACAGGAGCGTCGGCGCGTCTGGCGGGTTCACCGCGTAAGCGATGAGCGCTATAAAGAATGAGAGGTTTAGGATGAGAGCGAGAAACTCGTTTTAATGACTTAAGCTTTTGATTTTTTCGTGGTGTTTCATGACCTTCCGCACCTTACCGTTCTTAGTATACCCAGGGGGAATAAGTCTGAAAACTTATTTCCCCTCGTACACCTCACTGCACCTATTACCTCCCCACTCACGTGCGTTCTACCGTCTCTCGTCTATTACCTCACTCACTCACGTGCGTTCTACCGTCTCTAACTCGCATCCCCCCTCATCGTTCCCTGGTGCTTCGCCGCGATTTCGTCGTACCGAGCGCTTCGCTCGGCGCGAGCTCTTCCGCCGGGTGCCAACCCTCGCCTCCGCGCCCAAACCCTGAGCCCGGCGAAAGCACCGACCACGGAGTCGCCGGCGCCGCTCTGCGTCGGCAAAATTTCACTCGCGTCCCTTCGCCGCGAGAACCACCCCCTTCCCGTCGCGTTTGTCCCTGCCTCGGTACTCGGTACGGGTCGCGCGCTGCCCGGCCGGGCTGCCAAAGAGACGCCTCCTCCGTTTGCGTCTGAAGACTGTGACTGTTTGCCCACCGAAGAACTCCGCTCAGCAGCCGAGGCGCCTATGTTTTGCAGCGCCAGGAAAAGCGCCGCGGTTTTCTCCTTGACCGGCACCAAACTCGCGGCGGTCCGGCGGAACCCGGAGACGACGAAACCGGGTCCGTTTCTGTCAGCGCCGCCGAGCCCATCAGACGTCGGCGTCGTCGGCGTCACGAACGTCGGTGTGCTTGGCGTCGAAGGACTCGCGTCGTCCGACTGTTTGCTCATACCCGTCCCCGCGGCAGCCGCGGATCCGCGCGGCGTGGACGGCGGTTTGCCGGCGCCCGCTTTGCGCGTCGACCGAGTCCCTCCCAATCTCCCGAGCCCCACAATTTCGCGACTCACGTCCTTCGGGACGCTCGGGTACGTGGGCTTCGGCGACGTGTTCTTTGAAGTCGCGGCGGGAACGCTCGGGCCAAACGGCGTGCCACCCCCGGTTCGATTCCTGCTGGGAGTACCCGAGTACTTGTCCATACCGTACTTGGAGATACCGATACCGAAGGTACCCGCGGTACCTTCGCCGGACGCGTTAGGCACCGGCGTACCCGGCGCGCGAACCACCGCCTCGCCCCCGGACTCCCCATGAGACTCGTGTTTCCCCACCGCCAAAGCGTGCGCCGCGCACGCCCGCGCCGCCTCCTCCACCGAGTCCACCGCGTTGCGAAGCGCCCCGCGGGCGTACTCCGTCGCCGCGGACGCGCACGCCTTGCGCGCCGCGAGTTTGAGGGCGCGCGCGGTTTGTCTATTTCTCTCGGCTTCGCGAGCGCGATGACGGTTTCTGCCAAGGATCGAACCGGGGTCACCTTCGACAACGGCGTCGTCGTCGTCGTCGTGGAAGAGAAACTCCCACGAGGGCAACACGTGTTGCCCGCCGATGGATTCGCGAAAGTGGGAAACGCCGGCGGGTTTGGTTTTGGCGTCGAGTAAGTTTTCCGGAACCCTCCTTTTTTGGGAAGAAACTCCGGAAGGAACCGAGACTGTTTGCTCATAGCGTCCCACACCGGAAACATCATCCCCGTCACCCGCCGTTAAACCACTCATCCTGTACAGCTCGTTGTCAAGCGCGGCGATGTGCGCGCGCCAGCTATTGTCGCCGACAAGCGGCGACCCGAACGGGGACGATTCTTGTTCTGGCCCGGAATCCGCCGAATTTGACGAAGACGCCCCCGCCAAGCGCTTGACTAAACTGGCATCTTCATACGCCGCGCGAAGCGAAGCGCGCGCAGCAGCGGCAGCGGCGGTGAGTGCGGCGACCACAAGAGAGCCTTCACGAGCGGCGGACGACTCATCATCACTTATATCCGTTTCATCGTTGTCTTTTCTTTTGTAAGCACGAAACGCGCCGTGCGAAGCACACTCCGCTTTCAGCCTGGATAAGGCGGCGTAGTACCGCTCTAAATCCGCGTACGCCGCGTCCGAAGCTCGCAAAAGCCGCTGCTGCGAAACCACCCTCGCCGCGGCGTTGCCTACCAACATTGATTGCACGCGGTCGCGTGCGGTTTTGAACTTTTGCGTGTTTTCGGATCGGCAAAGTGCGAATGCGGCGGTGACGTTTCTCTTGACGCACGTTTCTTTTTCGTCGTGTTGATCCGGGTTTATCGTGGAACACAACACGTGCGCTGTTTTTAAACGCTTCAGGGCTAACTGCAACTCGAGTTCCACCAAAAGCAACGTCGCCAGGTGCGTCTCCACGTCCGCCTGCGCCGCGGTTGCGGCGTCTCGTCCGCTTTGCGCGTTCGCGCTCCGCCGCGCCGCCGTGGCGGCAGCGGCGGCGCGGTGCAGGGAATCCACGAACCCGACGTACTGCGGAAGAAGGGAGGTTTCTATTAATCGTTTGGTTTTATGCAGCGTTCTCGCTGCTTCCATGATCGCGGCGGTGGAGGTGGAGACTCGCGCCGCTCGTGTTGGTTCGTCGGCTTTGAAGTCATCTACCGACGCCGACGACCCCGCCGCGCCTTCCCGTCGCGCGTCACCCTCCCTCGCCGCCGCTTCCGTTTCCCGGATGTAAATCGCCGTCGCCCGTAAACGTGTGAACAAACCCGTGTGGTCCCTCACCGCGCCCAAATGCGTGCCGTCGCCTGGAACCGCTTCGGATCGCGGTTGCGCGCCGCGAGACAGGCCTTTGCCTTTATTCCCCGGGCGCCATCGATTTGGCACATCACCTGGACTCACACCACTGCCGCTGGTGCTGCCCCCACTCCCAAACCCCACAGCGCCACCCCCCCCGCGTCGCGCGTTGAGTTGAGACTCCACCCTCGCGCCGTACGCCACCACGCGCGAACCCACCTCCTCCTCCGCGAAGTGCTTCACGCGCTGCATCGCGGCGACGAACTTGTTTGTGGGATTTGACGACTCGGTGTTTTTTTGCCACAGATTGCCAACAGAAACCGGGCTCGTTCCGGGGGGGGTAAGCCCCCCCGGAGGCGAAGACCCGAAACCACCTATCCGGGGCATGCTCGCGCCTCCCAAAACAATGCTCACCGAGCGACGCGCATGCTCGGTAACGTGGGGGAGGCGCTCGCGCGAAGTGCGTTGCCAACCAACACGTGGCGTTTAAAAGTTAAAACGTCGTTGTCTCGCTTTTTGCTTTGACTTTGACACAGATTGGAATAAAAGTGAGGACGAACTGCGGGTTGTTGGACTATCCGCGATGGGCAAGACCACGAATAGCGCGAGAACGCGAGCTCGTATAGGTATTACACGTTGATTTGATTGTACAGTATCGATACGTGTATTTCACGTTTTACGATACTAAATAAGGTTAAGGGGTGGCGCTGTTCCTTTCAGCGCCACCCCGAGAGCCCCGATGCTATGGCGGGAAGGGGTTCTCGGAGGAAGCGCGCGAACCCGTGTTGATTGTGGCCGCCGTTGCCGTTTTGTTTTTGTTTCCGGTTCCCGTAGTTTTCGCCCGTCGACAAACGCTCGCGTCGTTCTTCAAACGAAGGCACCGGGGGCACGGACCATTTCGAAACGACGTCGTTAACGTCACCACCGCCCAAGCCGGCCGCCCGTCGGCCCGCTTTCGGCGGGTCAAGACGCCGGCGTCCGCCGCCAACCGGGGCGTTCAAAAGCAACGCCGCCAAGTCGCTCGCCGCGTCGTTCGCGGGTTCGGCACGGGTTTCACGCTCCAAGCGCACCAAGAAACGCGCGCGGTCGCCGACGTTGCGCGAAGACAACACAGGTTGACGAAAGTAATCCTCGTGTTTCTCTCGCAGGTCTCGTGAAACATCACGACGCCGCGACTCTTCGCCGAAGATATCCTCCGCCAAAACGCGTCGCGTGCCGCTTCTTCGGCCGCGCTTCACCGCGACTTCGCGCGGCGCGAACTCCTGGGTAGGACCGCGTATGTCGCCAAACCTTTGGTGTCTGGCGAAGCTTTCGTTTTGAATGGGAAACAGGACGTCTCTTAACGTGGATTCGCGGCTTTGCATTTCCCTTTCCCGTCGCTTCGCGTCGCGCGCATCGTTCATCACAGCTCGAAGCTCGATATCCCGCAGTTCCTTTGTCCGCAACGCTTCCATCTCCAAACGTCGCGCCTCACGCGCCTCACGCGCGTCCGTATCGAGTCGCAACCGCGCGGCGTCCCGCGCGGCCTTCGCGTCGGTTTCCCTTTTTTTAACCGCCGCGTCGATGGTTTCGCGCTCCCGAAGCAAGCGCTTGGCGTTTTCGCGAACGCGTTGGGCGTAGCGCCGGTCGTGTAACTCTTGTGAGTTGTGTTCTGGCGTGGAAGGGCTCGTAATTATTGTAACCTGATGTACCTCCTGAGTTTTTTGTTTCCCGAGCTTGAAAGAGTCCCGTGCTTCGTCCAGACGACTTCGCCGCGCCGCGCTTTTTTCAACCACGGGGCTTGCGAAGGTTTCGTGACCCGCAGCCGTGGCGCCGTTCTTCTCACAAAGCGCGTCGCGCGCCTGGTGCCGGGTATAGGTTACCGGTACCGGGTTTGTCCGGATTTGTTGTTCCGGGTTTGGAACCAGGGTTTTTACCGGGTTTAGCACCTCCGTTCTTGTTTCACAAGGCGTCCACCCGTCCATCCCGCGGAAGTACGGGTGGTGCGACGCTTGTTTCGCCGTGATTCGCGCGCGCGGGTCGGGGCGCAACGTTTGTTCCATGAAATCCAACGCCAGGTCCCCCAGTTTCGAGGCGTACCGGTCTCTTGGACGCTCGCCGTGCACGGGCCACTTCAGGCCTGCGGTGTGCATCACCGCCGCCCGCGCTTTCTTGAGCTTAGGGCAAGAAGTGCCGCTCGCGCTTAAACTTTGCTCAACCAAAACCTCAACAGGCACGCACCCTAACCCGCGCTGCACCAACCGTAACTGGTCCAAATCGCTGGTCCCGGGGAACATGGGCTGGCCGTCCGTCATCTCGCCCATCAAGCACCCCACCGCGAACAAATCCACGCTTTCGTCGTACGCGTTTGACCCAAGAAGCAACTCAGGCGCGCGGTACCACCGCGTCGCGACGTACTCGGTCATCGGTTGCGTTGGTTTTCGCGCCGCGCGCGTTTCCGGGCGATACGAATTTTCATCCGGTCTCGGCAGCGCCCGCGCGAACCCAAAGTCGCACAGCTTCAGGGTCTCGCCATCCGCCGCCACCAAAACGTTTTCAGGCTTCACGTCACGGTGCACTACTCGCGAGTCGTGGCACTTGCAAACCGCGTTGACTAGCTGCCACGTGAACAACCGGACTTTGACCGGGTGTAAGCCGCGCGGGGATTTTTCCAAAACCTGTAACAAGTTTTTCTCCACGTACTCGAACACGAGGTACAGCTTTCCTTTGCGCCGGAAAGCTTCCTGTGAGTTTAGGGTTTAACGGGTGTCCGGGTTCAGGGTATATGATGGACAGGGTGGTGGTGTTAGTAATAGTGTTAGTAACCGTGGTGAGTGTTGATCCTAGGAAAGAGTAGGGCCTATGGGTTCGAAGCGCGGACGCGAAGAAATTCCGTGGGTGACAACGCAAGTCAACCGCGACCATCAATCGTTTGTTCGTTTCGACTCGTGCCCGCGCTGGGGTGGACGGTACAGGGGCGGTGGAACACGCGTGGTGCGTGTCCTCGTGCAGAGACAGAAGTCACGACACGACCACGTGCGACTACCGGTCTTCGTCGGTACCGTCCCACGTTCCCCTCAACCCACGCCGACGCACCTTCAAGCTCACGATGTTCGCATGTTTCAGCGCGCGCAAAACCTTCACTTCGCGCAACGTCGTTTTCCGCACGGACGCGTCGTCGTCCGATTCCTTGAACTTCTTCACCGCCACGAGCTCGCCCGTGTCCTTGTTCCGGCACTTCAGCACCACCCCGTACGCGCCCTCGCCCACCACCCCGAGCACCTCGTACTTGTTCATACGGGCGCGACGCCCGCAGTGGCGGGCGAGGGCGGCATCGGTGAGGAAATCACAAAAAGGCGCAACGGCTTCCGACCGATTCGGCAGCAGCTTGGCAGCACAAAAATTGGCGCGATTTGTCGAAGGCTCATCATCAACAGCGCATCCCTTTCGGCCAGTCAAAGGCGACTCCAACGCGCTTCAGGGTCAGGCATTTGTTGACTGGAAGGGCCTGGAAGGTTGATCGGAAGGGTGCTTGTGGATTGAAAGGATGCTGGGAAGGTCACCATGTCGGAGAAACCAACGCACACCTTGCGCGTGGATCACACAAGCTTCCAAATGGCAGATTCCATCCAGAAACGATTTGTGGAAATATCGTGTCCACCTGGCTGCTTGGATTTTGGTGCGGTTGGCACCAACCAAAGCGACACAAATCGATGAGCGAGGCCGAGGCGTTGTCGGGTAGCCTCGCGGCGTTGGCCGTGGAGGACGCTCCGGCGGCGGCGGAGAGCGAGGCTTCGGAGCCTTCCGGTGATCCTGCCGCGCCGGCTGAAATCGCGCCCGGGGACACAATCAAAGGCGTGGTGAACTGGTTCAACGTCGCAAAGGGGTTCGGTACGGCACACCACGAGTTTTTTCCAGCGTGGCATGCGTGCCACTTTTTATCCTCGCGCGCGTTCCTGGCGCAAGGCCGCGAGGTCGGTGCCCCTTCCCGAACGCGGTGGATCGGAGGTGGACGACCCTCCCGTGTATCTTCACGTCGCGTCCGTCCTGACGTCAACGCAAAACACGCATCTCAAACCCGTCCCCGCCTCGGTGTTCCCAAACCGAACATTCGACTCGGTGTGTTTCCCTTCCATCGCGCGCTCACCGCGTTTCTTTTTCGTTTCCGCCTTTCCTCGCGCAGGCTTCATCACGAGGGACGACGAACAAGGCGACGTGTTCGTGCACCAGAGCGACATTTACGCCGAGGGGTTCCGGAGTTTGCGGAACCAGGAACCGGTGGAGTTCGGGCTTGAGCCTATCGGGGATGGGAGGTTCAAAGCCACCAACGTGCGTGCCTTTCCCAAGGCAGGAGCCTCTCTTTCCTTCTCTCCTCCCCACAGAGAGCCCGACGATATCTTTCTCCGACCAAGAAACTTCGAACTGACTTTTCTTGCAAAAAAAACGTTTCCATCATCATCACACACCAGGTCACCGGCCCGGCGGGCGCGTTCGTGCAAGGCGCGCTTCCCCGGAACCAACACAAAACCCGGAGCCCGTTCATGAGGCAGCAACAACACATGATGCCCGGGCAACAGGGCATGATGGGCGGTATGCCCGGCGGGGGCGTGCCGTTTTACGGCTTGACCCAACCGCCGTTTCCGATGGGGATGGGCATGCCTCCCGGGATGGGCGGGATGGCGATGGGGATGGGGTATCCCCACATGGTACCGCACATGGGGATGCCCGGAGGAAACATGGGAATCAACCCCAAATCCCCGGGTGGGCTTGCGGCTGGGATGATGCCGATGCCTAATCCGCCGATGGGAGGCGAGTACGGCCCGGGGGGGGGGCGGAGAGTGGTGGTCTTAAACGTTCCGTGGCACACTTCGTGGGAAGCGCTGAAGAATCTCTTCGCCTCGGCGGGAACGGTGGCGAGGGCGGACGTGGCACTTGACGAACAGGGCAGAAGCAGGGGGTACGGAACCGTGCAGTTTTCGCACGAGCACGAAGCCACGGAAGCCATCAAAACCCTCAACGGCGTGGATTTCGAGGGGAGGATACTCACCGTGCGCATGGACAAGTACCAGGAGTGATTTGATTGCTTGATGTTTATTTTTAGAAGCATCCTAGCAGTTGAATTACAATTTTTGGCGAGTGCGGTGCTTCTCAAAAAAGAAGAAGAAGTGAGGAGGGTTGAAAAACGGGACGACGGCGACGGCGGTGAGGAGGGTAGACAGAGTACGACGTACGAACGAGTAGAACAAGAATAGGCTAGCAAGACCAGCATAGGATATGTGATCCGGTGACTCCGCGCGCCACGTGGACTGGAGACGTAGTACAAATGAAAATGAGGAAAGTTTCTCAAGTTTTATACAGGTTTCGTTTCAAATCCTCGCCAAGCGTCTTCAAGCCGACGCGCGCATTTATCTTTCTCGCGACGCATCTTCACACCACTCACGCCACGACCCCGACGAGCGCCTCGGGTGACAGGTACTTCTTCAACACGTTCGGCGGGTGCAACATGTTGAATTCCTCGGTCGCGTCTTTCCCTGCGAACAACATGATGGCCTTTTTACCCCCCGGGTGGTCGGGAAGAAACGCGGTGAGGTCGTACACCTTGCCCTCGATCACGACCCAGACGTCGCCGGAGGAGTTGTGTTTCGCGATCTCCTGTTCGGTGAGGGAAGCGAGGCCGCCGGAAGTTGCAGAGGCTTTGGCGACCACGCGTGGGGCGGATACATGTACAGCGGGCGGCGAGTCGTACGCCGCCGCGGGCGACGCCGAGACGCCCGCGAATTGCGAGCCCGCTTGGCGCGCCGCGTCCGGGTTGACGTGCGCGTTGACGCTGGCGACTCGGTTCAGGGCGGTTTCCGGCCCGGTTCGGTGTCCTCCCGTTCGCAGCTGTTTGATCGCGGAGGAAAGCAAGTGCCGGCTCGCGGTGTTTCCCGCGACCCTGCCGAACACGACGCAGTCCAGTAACGAGTTCCCGCCCAACCGGTTGCGGCCGTGAATGCCACCCGCCACCTCCCCCGCAGCGTACAAACCGGGCACGGGAATCCCCGATTCGCGGGACGTCACCTGGGCCTCGTTGTTGATCGCGAGGCCGCCCATGGTGTAGTGCACCACCGTGCACACAATCGCGACGTGCCAGGTCGTGTCCTGCATTTCAAGGGGGAGGTTGTTGAAAAACTTTTTGCCGAAAGGGCAGTCGTTACTCCTCGCCGCCGCGTTGTACTTGCCGAACGTCTCCGCTAACTTAGCGGAAGAAACGCCGAGCTCAGCGGCGACCTCGGCGCCGCTTCCGAACCGCTTCATTATTCCCCGGCCCACGTAGTGCTTGCAGTGCCACTCGATTTCCTTGCTTGCTTTGCCGTTCAAAACCAAGCGGAACGGCCCTTTGCCCCGGTCCATCTCGCCCGAGACGTAATCCCGCCGGCCGAGCTCGTCGCAGAAGCGCTCGCCGTTCGCGTCCAGTAAAATCCCACCCACGCCTCGCAAAGCCTCTGCGGCTAGAAACTTGACCTTGGCGTCAGGTTCGCCGGGGTGCACCAAACCGGTGGGGTGCACCTGGACAGACGCCATGTCCACGGTTCCCGCGCCCACCGCGAGGGCCATCTTGATGCCGTCGCCCGTGCAGTGGTCGCCGTTCGTGGTGGGTAAGGAACGCAGCTCCGGTCGGTGCTTCGCCAAAAGGCTGTCGGGCTGCGGTTGGGAAAGAAAAGGGGTTAACGTCGCGTGTTGGGCGTGTATTGGACGACGGCCTGGTCAACAGTCACCGTAATCGGTCCGAACAGTCACAGGCGCGTTAGAGGTAAAACAGTGTGCCGCCTGATTTGGGAAAGCCCCGTCCGGCCGTACCTGGTAATCCGCCCCGAACCCCCCGGTGGCGATGATAACCGGGCCGTACTCGGTTCGTAACAAACCGTCCTTCACGAACTCCACGCCGACCACGGCGCCGGCGCCGTCCTTCACAAGGCGCTTCGCCTCCGCCTTTGTCACGATCCTGAGATTGTTAAAAAGAAATGTCAGTCTCGTATGGGCAATCAGTCTGCGGAATGTGGTGATTGGGAAATACTTACCTCGCCACGTCGCCGTTACTGTCCTCCATCACCTTCTCAAGCGCCTCCATCAGCGCGTACGTGATCGTGAACCCGGGGAAACGCTCCTTGCCGCGGTGCGTTCGGGGGTACGAGTGCCCGCCTTGGGGGTTGTGAGGAAGGGAGGGGAAGTCAGAGGAGTTGGTGAGTTGACAAAAAAAAGAGGATCGAACTGTTTCGATTTCCGGGAAAGCTACGACACTCCAAATCGATTGTTAACTTTAGGGTTACCCGCGTGTTGACGTACCGAGCATGGAAACCAGAGACAAATCGAGGCCGAACTTCTCCATCAGCCAGTTCACGGACGAACCGGAGCCTTGCGCGAGGACCTTTTAGGTGGTGGTTTTAGGTGGGTGCGGGTGGTCAGCGAAAGGCGGGGTGGGGTGTCAGATCTGGTGTCCAAAAAGAAAACGTGACGCGGAGCGGTTCACGGAGTCGTGGTCGTACCTTGGCGAGTGGCACGGTGTGCTCGGGGGGTGTGATGTGTCCCACGCCAGCGGCGCCTTTCAGGATGTCACTCTCGAACTTATCCGCGGTGTCCAGGATGCCCATAGAGGCTTGCGTGCGCGTCGGCGCGCCGCTGATTCCGCTGGTGGCTTTGGTGGAGTTGCCACCGAGGAAGGGGCACTTATCCAGGAGCAGAACGCGGCCTCCGTGTTCCAGCACGGTGTGCGCGGCGCTGAGACCGGCGAGGCCGCCGCCGATGACGATGACCTGCTCGCTCATCTTAACTTGGATGGAGCAGGTGAACGAGTGGAGAGCGCCCGAAGGTGTGACGAGCGTCGAAGATTTGGCTTGCGAAAAGCGACTCGCCGCGTCAGCAGAAAATTTGCTGGTTTTGAAGGACCAAACTTGCCGGGTCAATGACGATTTTTCCAAGAAAATGCAACGGCTCCCGCCCCGCCGCCCACACTCTCGCGCGCGCCCCGGGACCCCCGGGAACGCGGCGCCATGGCCAGCGTCGCGGCGTTACCCTGGTGCGAGAACTGCGCCAGTGAGGTGGAGGCGGAGACGAACGAATCTAACGGGTTCACGTACGTGGGGCGGTCTCATCTCATCATCCCGAGGGGCAGTAATGTAATTGTGTCTGTCGTGGTTTCGCGATTTTCACCGCGAGGGATCACCCGTCCGGGCGCCGTCGGTGTGGTACACAACCCTACACCCGCCAGCCCTAAGCCCTAAGCCCTAAGCCTAACCCTACCCCCCCCCCCCCCCCCCCGTACACACACACAGGTGCTGCACGCGCTGCGGTAAGATTCTTGACGACAACGTGTTCTCCACGGACCCCACGTTTTCCAAAACCGCGGGGGGCGCGTCGCAGGTGGATGGGAACTTCGTCCCCGAAAGCGGCGTCGGCGCCGGCGTCGGGCGCGGTACCCGGGGCGGTCGCATTTTCGGCCTGCAAGTGGATTCGCACGAAAAAACAATCGCGAAAGGAAAGTACGAGATCTGCCAAGTCGCGGACCGGCTGGGGATCCGCCCGAGGGAGGACATCACGGGCGCGGCGCATCGGCTGTACAAGGTGAGTATTTCCCATTTACCACATTCCGCCGACTGAATGCCCATACAAGACTGACATTTCTTTTTTACAATCTAAGCTAGGTACGCATCGCGCGTTTCCCAAATCCCAAAAGAACGTTTCCGCCGCCCCTCTTTGAGTACACCGCGGTCATTAAAAGAAGATACCACTACACACGGCACAAGTGCCCTGTTTTATCTCCCAGCTGGTGACTGTTCAGACCGATTACGGTGACTGTTGACCATACATCGTCCAATACATCGCGATATACAGTACACCCACACTCGCCGACTCAAGGCTGACACTTTCTTTGTTTGGTATCAGCCGTGCAAAGGAACTTCACGCGCGGCCGACGCACGCAGCAAGTCGCGGGGGCTTGTTTGTACATCGTGTGCCGGCAAGAGTCGAGGCCGTACATGCTGATTGACTTTAGCGACGTCGTGCAGACGAACGTGTACGTGTTGGGGGCGGTTTTCCTGCAGCTCTGTCGGTTGTTGCGCCTGGAGCAGCACCCGCTGATCAGCAAACCCATCGATCCGAGTTTGTTCATCCACCGGTTCGCGGATAAACTGAACCTGGGACGAAGGATGCACGCGGTGGCGAACACCGCCTTGCGGCTCGTCGCGTCAATGAAACGGGACTGGATGCAGACGGGCCGGCGACCGAGCGGTGTGTGCGGCGCCGCGCTCTGGGTCGCCGCGCTTTTGCACGGGTACGAGCGAAGCAAGCGGGACGTCGTCGCGGTTGTGCACGTCGGGGAGGCGACCCTTCGCAAGCGCGTCACGGAGTTTGAAAACACGAAAGCCGCCACGCTTTCCGTGGACGAGTTCGACTCACGGGCGAAGGAGTTCGAAAAAGAACAACTCGCGCTGGCGGATGCGCACCGCGGACGACCGGGGCCGCTATCGCTAAGCAACGGCAACGGCCAGATGCAAATCACGACGCACGCCACGTACCTCACCTGCGCGCACAAGGACCACGAAAACGCGTCGCACTTCGCGCACGGCATGTGCCGCGCGTGTTACCTGGAGTACGCGCGCGTGTCGGGCGGTGCGATCGGGGGCGAGGACCCGCCCGCGTTCCAGGCGGCGGAGCTGAAACGAGCGCGGGAAAAGGCGAAAGCGCTGGCGGGGCGAACCTTGGCGCCGGCGCTGGCCGGGGGGCCGAGTGAACCACTACGTTTGCCCGCGGCGGCGGCTCTCAGCTTTTTGAGCGGCGGCCGATCGAAGCTCACGGCGACGCAAACCGCGGAGGCGATCAAAGCGGCTGCCTGGGCCAACGCGGTGGAGGGCTGCGCGGGGGGATCGGGATTGTCTGGCGGCGGCGGGGATACAGGCGGCGGCTCGGGCGTCGCGTCCAACGCAAGGGCGGAGGCTTTTCTGGAGGAGGAGATGGAAAAAGCCCTGGACGACTCCACGTCGCACCTAGGTGAGTTCGCGGTGTTAACGGGGCTACGGCAAAAGAAACCGGCGTTGGGTACCGACCACGCGAGTGGCTCGGAGAGAAACACAGAAGGTGACGGCGATGACGGGAAAGACCAAGCCGCGTCCACGCCGTCCACGTCGCTCCCCGCGAAAGGCGTGGGCCAGGAAGTCGCGGACGCCGCGACGGCGTTGCTGAAGCGCCTTGTCGGGGACGCGCACGCCACGTTTAACTGCTTGCCCTTGCACCGACACACGGGCGCCGCTCGCGGGGTCGTGTCCGGGAAGCACCTCAGCTCGACGCACCCGCACGCCAAGCGGGACAACGTGGGGGTGTTGCGAGGCGGGAGGATCGCAAACGCGGATAAAACGCAGCTGCACTTCTTGATAAGCGCCGGGTGCTTCGACCAGAGCGCCATGGCACGTTTGCGGAAGTTCTCCAAGCACGACATCGAGTACATGGCCGTGACGCCGTTGCCGTTGCGTACGCCGCGGGTAGTGGTGGCGGACACGGCGGCTGATCAAGACGCGAGAGACGCGCACACGAAACTCGCGGCGGCGAGCAAAGGTACGTGTTGCGCGTTTCCCAAATCCTGACACACTGTTTCAAGCCCCTCTTTGACGTCCACTAGTCATTAAAAGGAAGTATACTACATACATCACAAGTGCACTGTTTTACCGAAGCTGGTGACTGTTTGTCCATACATCGCGATATACAGTAAGACTCAAGCCTGACCCTTTTCTTTTCCCCAAAAAGCCGCCGCGGCGGAGAGCGACGCGAACCACGAGAAGACGCGGAAGGGGATTTTGAAGCAAAACTCGCGTGAGGAAAAGGCGGCGAGACGACGCGCGGAGGCGCTCGCCAAGGCGCAGGCGCAGGTGAACGGGGTCCCGGACCCTTCTGTTCCGGGTGGCGGCGGCGTCGCGCCTGGGAGTTTCATTGAGAAGAAGGAGAAGGAGGAGAAGGAGGCCGGCGACGATAAGAAAAACAAACGCGACAAGGACGACGACGACTCCGATTCCGATTCCGACTCCGAGTGGGACTCGGACGCCGAGCCCGAGACGTTCAGCGACGTGGACGACGACGAAATCGGCGGGTACATCCACACCGAGGAGGAGGTTAAGCTTCGACGGGTGATTTGGAGCGAGCTGAACAAGGAGTACTTGGAAACGCAAGCGGCGAAGGAAGCGGCGGTGGGGGTGGATGGTTTTGGTGGCGGTGGCGGTAGCGCGATTGGCGGCGGCGGCGCGAACGACGCACACACGCGGCACGACGACCGACACGGCAAGAAAAAACGCAAGCAGTACACGCACACCGTGCCCGCGGAGTCCGCGGCGGAGGCGGCGCACGCGATGCTTTCTTCGAAAAAGATATCCTCGAAAATAAACTACGACGCCCTGAACGACCTTTTCAAGCAGGACTCCCTGGACGCGGCGAAGCGATCGGCGAAGGAAACTGGTGGGGGTGTTGGGGGCGGCGCGGGTGGCAAGGCCGTCGGCGGCGGCGGCACGTCAGGGTCTGACCAACACGGCAACGGGCGACGCGCGAGCGTCGGCCTAGGCGCCGGGCGTCTATCAAGCCGGCTCACCGGGTTCAACCCTCTTTCCAACAAAGGCGAGGAGGGTTCGGGGTACCGGCAAACAGGCGGCCTGGGGGGGGGGGGGCGGGGAAGCAGGCTCGCCGCCGCGGGCGCCGGCGCCGCAGCGGCGGCGGCGCTCGGGGAGAAGGAGAAGGAGACGCCGCGAGGGAGGGAGAAGAGGGCTGGGGAAGGACTGGGGAAAGGGAAGGAGACTGTGGAGACCGTGAAGACCGTGGACAAAGACAACCGAACAGAGAAGGACAAAGACAACCGACCTGCAAAGGACAAACAAAAGGACCCGGACCCGGCGAACGCAAAGGAAAAACGCAAAGTGGCCAGCGCCGCGCTCGCGGACGCTGCCGCGCAGTCCACCGGGCGGCGCGGGGGGAAACGCGCGCGGAGCACGAAAGGCGCGGATTGGCTTTCATGAGTGGTTGCTGCAGCACTAGTTTTCTGGGAGAGGCGTACAATAGTCTTCGCAGAAAAGCTTCTTCCCAATAGTTTGTGCATAGTCGGGTGCAATTGATACATACCCGACTACTTACTCCAGTGCATTTGATACTCACCCCTATATACCTTCGAAGGTACTACTCACTCTGTTCTAATCCGTCTTGCCGTAGAGTTGCCTGACGAGCGCCGCTACCTCCGCGTCGCTTTTTGTTTCCAAAACCGCGACCTGCAGTTTGTCTTTTGTTTTCTTCCGGACCAGCTCAGTGACCCCTCGGTGTAACACCGGGTGCAGCTTCAAATCCGCCCCCGGTGCGATCAGCGTCTCAGGAACGAACCACCCGAAGCTCTCGTACTCCTCGCTGCACATGTTCATCGCGTCCCGCTCTTGTGCCGTGATCTGCGCGGTCATGATCACGCCGAAATCCGCGGTCCCGTTCCCAGCCGGCGCCTGCTTTCGAAACTGCCACACCATCGTCTGGCAGCACACGAACTGCCACCGGCTCGGGGCGATGCTAAGCCCGGTTTCGCGTTTGCAGTTACGCCCAGCGGACTCCTCCACCGTGTCCCCAGCCCGCATACGCCCGCCAAGCACCCACCAGTCAGGCTGGGGGTGGACCTTGCGTTTGCCCATCAGCATCATGCCGCGGTCATCCGTGAGAAGCAAATCCGCGCATCCCTTGACGAAGCAATCCAACGCCCGGCCGTACTCGTGGTCGTCAAGGAACGTGGCGTTCCGCGTGTACGTCCCGGTCACGAAGTGAGGCAGGTGACACAGGGGATTCGGGGGTTCGGGGGGCATCGCAGCTGTGGAGTACGACGCGCGCGTCGTCCGTTATGAACACCCTCGCGATCGAAGCGTCGAGGCCCAGGTATTCATTCGCCTATTGGCTCGCGGACGCAGGTTTCGTCTGTTTTCCCGGGGTTTTGGTGGTTGTGGCGTGCGCTGCTGATGAGCTTTCGTTCCTTGGTCCTTTGCGTTGTGACAGAAACGAAAACGTGCTTCCGAGATAATTGGCGTCTTGCCCCATAACGACGCGCACGTCCACGTGTTGAGACGTCAGGCGAAACCGCGCCATGTCCTTTAATCGTTCAAGAGGACCTCGTGGAGGACGTACCATCGAATCCCCCGCCGTGAGCCAAAGCGAGCCCGCCGACCCGGACGCGATGGAAGACTGCCTCGGCACGCAACGGATCGTGATTCGCAACTGGAGTAAGCTCAGAAACCAGAGCCCAAATTATGGACATCCACGTTGCGGATCACCAGAGCTTACCCGATGGCTGGAAACGGGATGCGAGTCTCAGCTTTACGGTGGAAGGCGCCGCGAAGAGCGACGACGAAGACGAAGCCACTATAAAAGCTCGATCCGTCTGCAGGGGATCCATGAGTATATATGAGAACACGTTCAACGCGAGACGTCCTCGTATTGGTATTTCTGACTTCATATCTATAGCGGACATGAATGACCCGAATAAAGGCTTGGTGTCACGCGACGATACCATGGTAATCACCGCAGAGGTGTTGGTGCGAAACGTGCTTATTGGAGTGAGGTGTGCGGAGGCGGCGGCGGACGGGAACCTCGAGGTGCTGAAGTGGTTGCGATCGAAGGGCGCGGCGTGGGATACGAAGACGTGTGCGGCTGCGGCTGCGGGCGAGCACCTCGATATTTTAAAATGGCTGCGCGATTGGGGCTGCCCGTGGGACGCGACGACGTGCCAGAACGCGGCTGATGGCGGACACCTTGAGGTTTTACAATGGGCGCGCGAAAACGGCTGCCAATGGGGCGCCTGGGCGTGCCCATGGAAGGCCGGGCCTGGGCATATCAAGGTACTGGAGTATTACGTCGAGGAGCAGAAACGCATTCCCGAGGCTATCCCGGGAATTCCCCCCGAAGTCGTCATCAAGCACGTCCTGATGTGTGACAACCTGACACAAAAGGATCTGGCGCGGCTTCGAGCGGTGAGCCCTTCGATGCGCGCCGCTGTGGCGGCTACGCGGCGGAAGGTGGAGCAGCCGCGTACGTGAGGTGGGTGTTTTCTTTTTAAGTCACTCCTGATCTGTTATTTGTAGCCTAATTAGGCACAGTTGTATTATTATGTGTGCATTAAACAACTACCGAAGGTATAAAGAAGAAAAGCAATTTGCGCGGAAAATACTCATCCCCTCCCTCACCACGGGACGTCGTCGTCGTCCCCCGCCGCGGCGTGGTTCAGTTCGCTTGTTTTGGAAAAGAAAAGTGTCAGTCTTGTATGGGAAAACAGTGTCGGGATTTGGGAAATACAATACGTACCGTGTAACGCTTTCCATCAGCGACGCGCACCGCGTGACGTCCGTAGTAGGCGCGCACATCAGGTACAAAACGTTCCCCAGCGGCCGCGCGTTGACACTCGCGGTGTGCCTCAACCGCTTGACGATTTCTTTTGTCACGCTCGAGTTGTACCCCCCCCCGCCCGCCCCGTCGTCGATTTCCACCGCCAAAACGCACCCAATCACGGTCACGCCCTTGACGTTGGGCAACAAGGACATCGCACGAGCCGTGTCTTCGCACCACAAATCTTGCAACTCAAGAGTTGCAGGAGCGGTACAAGAGGTGGGATTGGTACTCGACGCTTGGCTCGCACTCGTCGCTTGGTTCACTCGAGATGCGTCGACAGCACTCGACTCTGTCACAACTTCCCGAATGTTCGGATTGCTCACCGGGTCTTTGTACAGCCGCATCGCCTCCGCCGCGACGGCGCACCCGACGGGGTACGCGGTGTACGAGTGCCCGTGAAGCAGCCCTGAGAATATAAAAGTAAATGTCAGTCTTGTATGGGCAATCAGTCTGCGGAATGTGGTGATTGGGAAATACTTGCCTTGTTGTTTCGTGTTTCCCCGGAACGCGTCGAAGATTTCTTCCGTGGTTACCGTCGCGGCGAGCGGTACTAGCCCTCCTGTTAGCAACTTCGCGTAACACGAAATATCGGGGGTTTCCTGTAACAACTCCCACGCCCCTTCCCGACCGAGGCGCCACATCCCGGCGAACACCTCGTCAAGCACCACGGGGAGCCCGCGTTGTTTGCAAACCCTCATCAGCGTCTGCTGGAATAGCGGGTCGATCAAGTCCATACCCCCGGCGCCGTGTAAAACGCACTCGGTGACGAGCGCGGCGAGGGGCGGGTTTCTCTTCGGGTCCTTTTTGGACGCCGCGTCCGCGGCGTCCAACACGCGGTCGATCGCGAATTTGTACCCCCGCGCTAACTCCGTGTCTTGCCGTTTTTTCAAATCGAAAGCCTCGGCGCGCGTGTGCCAGCCCGTGACCGCTTCTTCGTGGCCCAATTCCTTGACTGTGTTACCCGTCGCGGACCCGAAGGTCCCACGGGTCTCGCCACACACACAGTCAGGGCACTTCTCGAGACACAGCCCCCCCGCCGGTTGTTCCACGACCCACCGTCCTTTCCGCAGCTGCAACGTCGGCGGCACTAAAAACAACCCCCTCGGTTTGTACCACGGCGTCTGCATCGGGCCGGTGAACACAGAGGGCGCCTGCATGTCCATTGTTCCTAGGGTGTCTCCGTGGTAGGACCCGTCCAGAGCGAGGACTCTTACTTGCGGGAGGTCTTTTTCTTTTTTGGAAGGAACAGTTCTCGCGTCGCCCGGCGCAACGAGGCCTTGGCGCACGTACCAAGCGCGCATCGCCATCTTCACCGCCACCTCCATCGCGGTGCTTCCGTTGTCGCTGTAGAAAACCCTTGTAGCCCACCCTTTTCCAGGACCAGTTAACAAACCAGACGCGGCGTCTAAAGAAGCGTCGTGCGCGTTTTCGGGAAACATGACGTGTCCCCACCGCCCCGCCGCCACGGACGCCGCGCGGTTCAAACGGTTTTGCGATTCCTTGGAGACGCCTTGCGTCCACCACGACGCGGCGCCGTCGAACCTTAGGTGAATCCCCCCCGGCCCACCCCCGTCCGCGTCCTTGACATAAACCCCGAAGTCCTCACCAGACCGGCTGTCGATGACGTTCACGTCTTGCTCGTCCACCAAGTCGTGCTGCGTGAACGGCCACCACAGATTCTTCATCGCCCTCGCCGGCGCCGTTTTCAACCTCGAAACGCGCGCGCCGTGCCACTGCGTCATTTGCGAAAGCGCCAAGTCAAACACGTGCTGTCCGTGGTCCAGCCAGGTGAAAATCTCACCGCCCTGAGTAGTCTGGTTGACACCGAAGCTTTGCGTTAAAAGCGGGCACTCGGGAATCGCGGGCAGGGCGAATACCGGAACGAAGTTTGCGTTTGCGTTTGCGTTTGCGTTGCCGCTACTCGACGCCACCGAGTCGCAATACGCGCGTATCGCGTCCACGTTCCCGTGCCCCCCGTCCGCCAACACCACGCACACGACGTCGTACCCGCGCATTGCCAACACGTCAAGCGCGGCTATCGTGGTGCTGATTCCTCCTAACTCTCCGTCACCAACAAGCACCGCGGGCAAGCGCAGAGGCCGTAGTAAGTCGCACTGCAGCGAGCCGCTCGGGCCGGGACTACACACGCCCCCCGCGGTTTCTACCAACGCTATTCCCGACACGTCGGATTTCCCATCCCCAACCGCATCTGAGAATTGCGACAAGTGACGGGTCACGCTTGCAAGGAGCGACTCGTCACTCACCCCCCGCCCCTCCTCCCGCACCGCCATCTGAGGCCCGGTGGGCTTGCGCCACGCAAACGTAGTGTGCGCCCAGAAAGGAGGCCCGCTCTCGCCGCCGGTGCTTTCGAGTAACGGGTGGTCCGTGCCGTATGCTTTTTTGTTTTTGTTTCCATGGTCAGGGTCGTTCCCACCGCCACTCCCAAAGAACCCCGCCGCTACGGCGGCGTGCGGCCCCATCGTCGGCACCACTCCCGCTCGCGCGCGCGTGGCGACGAAATCTGCGTCGCTGTCGTCGGGGAACCCGGTTTGTACCGGTTTCAGGTACAGAAACGGAAGGGCTCTTCGGCGCGCGGCGGCGGCCAAGCCGGCGCTGACCAGGGTCTTGCCCACCGCCGTGTTCGCGCCCCATACGCAAAACGCGGGGGTCTCAAGACTCACGTTGCCTGTCGCCAACACCGGAGTCGTGGTGCTCGCGCCGAGGCGGTACCACCGACGATATGCGGTGCCCGAAAAAGAAAAAGCGCACAGCCGATTGGTGGGAGCGAGGATCGCAACGTCGAAGGCACCCGGGGTGCCGAAGCCTCGCCGCGTCCTTAAGAGACGCCGCAGGACGACGCCGGCCCCGGACATGATCCTTGCCGCACGCGCGCGGATAAATTCCGCGTTGTGAACCCGGGGTACGAACCGCCCGCGCTTGCCCCTAGGCAGTGACGGGCACTACCGAGGAGACGATGAGGCACCAAAAAATAGTCACCGAAACGATTTTTCTTTCGTCAGCTGCGCCCTTTTGAAACAACGATCATTTCCGATGGCGACGGCACGCGCTTTGACGATCCTGCCCCGCGGTGGCGCGGCGAGGTTCTCTCGCCGCGCTTCTTCGCGCGCGCCCGTTCTTCGCCCCGCTCTGCACCGTGTGCACGCCGCCGCCACGACCGAGTCGCTCACGATAACCACCCCCGACGACTGGCACCTGCACGTCCGCGATTCCGAAAAGATCGCGGACGTGGTGCCATTCACCGCGCGCGTGTTCGCGCGAGCGCTTATCATGCCCAACCTCAATCCCCCGGTGCGCACGGTGGCGGACGCGCGACAGTACCGGGACCAAATCCTGTCCGCTGTACCCGAGGGGGTTTCCTTTGCGCCGCAGATGACCTTGTATCTCACGGACAACACCTCGCCGGCCGACATCGTGGACGCGGCGAAAAGCGGTTTCGTGGTCGGGTGTAAGCTTTACCCCGCGGGCGCCACGACGAACTCGGACCTCGGGGTGACAGACATCGCGAAAATTTACCCCGCCCTACGCGCGATGGCGGAGCACGGCCTGGTTCTGGAGGTGCACGGCGAGGTAACGCACGCGAGCGTGGACATGTTCGACCGGGAGAAGGTTTTTCTGGAGGAGGTGCTTGGCGGGTTGGTGGCAGGCAAGAGCGCCGTGCCTGGGTTGAAAATCGTGATGGAGCACATCACCACGGCGGAGGCGGTTGCGTTTTGTGAAGACGCGCCAGCCACGGTAGCCGCGACGATAACGCCGCAGCACGTGCTTTACAACCGGAACGCGATGCTTGTGGGTGGCATCAGGCCGCACCTTTACTGCTTGCCGATTTTGAAAAGAGAGAAACACCGCGCGGCGGTTGCGCTCGCGGCGATGAGCGGGAACCCGAAGTTCTTTTTAGGAACGGACAGCGCGCCACACCCGCGAGGTACGTGTTGGGGCTTTCCCAAATCCGACTCACGCTGTTTACAGCCCCTCTGTGCCTGTTTGAGTGCAATACTAGTAACTCTTACCAGTACTGGTAACTCTTACAAATACATCACACGTAGAATGTTTGCGCATACAAGTTACGAACGCGGCCTCACAAGACTGACACTTTTCTTTTACACGTCGCAAGGCGCCAAGGAAAGCGCGTGCGGGTGCGCCGGGGTGTTCAGCGCGCACGCGGCGCTGCCTTTCTACGCCAGCGCTTTCGAAAAAGAAGGCAAGCTTGACAAATTGCAGGGGTTCGCGTCGCACTACGGCGCGGACTTTTACGGCGTTCCGCGGAACGCGGGCACGGTGACTTTGGTGAAGAAAAACTGGACCGTCCCGCAGACGTACGCGTTCGGGAACGACGTGGTGGTGCCGTTCTTCGCGGGCGAGATCGTGGAGTGGCAAGTCGAGGGACAGAGTATTTAGTCTTACGTTGTGTCGTAAGTGCACGGCGTATTTAGTGTCTTACATCCATCTCGTCTCTACCAGTACCTCAAGTCTGTTCGTCTCCACGCCTACAACTCCGCGAACTTGGTCCCGGCGCACGCGTTGTCGGCGCAAAACTCCAGACTCAGCGCCCACAGTTTTTCGTTCGCGTCTTTGGATTTCGCTTTCGGCGCCGGCTTGTCCACGGAAAAGCCGTGGCACAGCCTGGTCAGGAAAGGCATCCCCAAGTCGTACGCCACCTTTTTCGAGAACCCAAACAGTTTTGACATCTTGATCGAGAAAGGCATGTACAGCGCTCCTTTTTTGATGTTCGCAAGGGACGCGCAGTTCGCGGATGTCATGGCGCCCTCGCGCGTGTCCAGCGCCAACGCCCCCGCGACCGTTCGTGCGACAAAGTTGTAGTTGCGCCACACGTCGCTCGCCACGAACCCCGGGTCCGCGGCGACGAACTTCACGTTGTTCGTAGGGTCCTGCGTGTCCAGCTTGTGCTGCGCCGTGATCGTGAAGGCGAGGCACGCCAGCTTACTAGCGGCGTAGTTGCCCTTTGTTTTCGAAGCGCCTTTCACGAAGTGCTGTGAGTGTACCCAATAAAAGGGTCAGTCGTGAGTCGGGTGCGTGTGGGTTCGTAACGGACGGTACCGTAGCCGGACTGTGTCAAAGTACCGTGTCACTTTACCACATAGTAACAGTTACCATGGTAACAGTATCACCAGTACTGTGTCAATTTACCACAGTACGTGTGGTAAACGTTACTAGTACTGCGGTCGACCAGGGGAGGTAAACAGTGCACTTGTGATGTATGTGGGGTTTGTAGCAGTACTGGTAAATGTTACTAGTAGTGTACAGTACTACATACATCACAAGTAGTGCACTGAAAGAGGGGCGGTGAACGGTGTCTGGATTTGGGAAATCCAATATCCTACGCACCTGGTACTTGTTGGATGCGAACCAGGTGGTGACAGATGACAGGGAAACCACACGCGCGTCGTCGCTTTTCAAAAGCGCGGGCATGAGCAGCGACGTTAACAAGAAGTGCCCGAAATAGTTCGTGCCCATGCATATTTCGTACCCCTGTTTCGTGGTGGTCGGGCCTTTGTACGACCCGGTGGTGTTCAGACCGGCGTTGTTTACTAAGATATCGAGGGTGTCGTGTTTCTTCGTGAAAGAACTCGCGAAGGCTTTGATCGTGGGCGTGTCCCCGAGATCCAAAACCATGATCTCCGCGCTTCCGCCACCGGCTGTGACCTCCGCGAGCGCGGCCTTCGCGCGCTCCTTGGAGCGGCACGCCATCACCACGTGCGCGCCCGCGTCGCACAAAATCTTGGCGGTTTGCAACCCAATCCCGGTGTTGCACCCGGTCACGACCGCGACTTTGCCGGACAGATCGGACTCGAGGCCGGTTTTGATGGCCATGTTTCGTGCGTGGCGGGGGGGGGACGAAAGCACGAGCGCGCGAATGCGACCGCGAAACACACGAACGTCGGTCGCGGGCGACGACGAGTGGCACGCTAGCTCGGGGATCGAGTGCCCTTTCATCATCCGAGGCCACGAACGAACGACACGTGGCGAAAAACTTGAAAGGACGAAACGAAAGAAGGTTTTCTTCTGCCCCTCTGCAGCAGATCGTCACAAACGCACGCGCGACACGTCCGGTGGCACTGTCTTTTCCGGTACTCGCGGAATCCTGATCGTGCGGAGTGCGGCGTGGACTGCGGCGTGTGTACAGATCGTATACGGTGACAGTGCGAAACGACGTTGCGTCGGAATCGGATCGACAGATCGCCATCGGCGGTGGATTTTCAATTTGTCAACGGATCTCGCCTCCGCGCATCCCTCACCATGGCGCCACCTAAGCTCCACCTCACGTACCCGCCCAACATCGCCAAAGTCGGCGTGCACACCAAGCGGTTCAACTTGCTCGGTCGAGGGTTGTGGCACGTCCCGTTTCTTGTCGCGTATTTGTTCGCGTTAAGGGCGTGTTTCGAAACCAGCGGCGATCCGTACCGAACCGCGCTGGCGCACCACCAGGGTCGTGGGTACGACCCGGCTGTGTTCGCGACGGCGGGGTCGGGCGCACCTGCTAGTTTGAATTCAGGAAAACCGAAGGTGGTGGATGACTGGGGAGGCGCTGCATCCAACGAAGAGGATACGTGGGGTGACCTGGAGGCGGATGACGACGCTTCGACAGATTCAACGGCGACTGCGACTTTGACGACTACGAAAGATTCCGCCGACGCCGATGCAGCGCACGAAGAAATAACCTACGAAACCCCCCCCACGCTTCCCAGCTCGTGGCTTCCCGAGTTCTGGGCCGTTGCGTGGTTCAGCGGGTTAGCCACGGCGCACGTGCTGACCATGTTCGCGCAGCACTGGTCAATCAAGTTCCGCGCGTTTGTGAACTACAAGCGGTGCGAGACAGTCGACGCCAAAAAGTTTCTCATGTTCGTCCCACAAGCGCACCAAGGCAAGGCGGAGATCGTGTCCATGCGCACGCTGGAGATTGCAGACGCCACGGTTCCATCCGGTGTAAGAACCATGCTGTGGACGGTGTTCCAGCGCCAGCGGTTCGAGTTTGTGGTTACCGAGACCGACGCAAACGGCATCGCGATCAAAGCCGAGGTCCGGGAAGTCGCCACGCCGGTTTCCATGCCTTTACGCGAGTACGCCAAGCCAAGCCGAGGTTTGTCTCCATCTCAAGTGGAGTCCGCGACGAGCCGGTACGGCGACAACTCCTTGAAAGTCCCCCTTCCAACGTTCTGGACGGCGTACAAGGAACAGCTCATGGGCCCCGTTACCGTGTTCCAGATCTTCACCACGCTTCTTTGGCTCCTTGATGAGTACTGGAAGTACGCGCTTTTCTCGGCGATGTCGCTGATGATGTTCGAAGCCACGACTGCTTTTTCGAAAATCAAAAACATCCGGACATTGCGGGGGATGGGGCAAGCCGCGACGCAGGTGGCGGTTTTACGCGAAGGCCGGTGGGAACAACGGTCGAGCGAACAGCTGGTGCCGGGCGACGTCGTGTCCATCGCCCGCCCCCCGGGCGGCGGGGATATGCCCATTCCGTGTGACTGTTTAGTGTTACGAGGCAGCGCGGTTGTTAACGAAGCCTCGTTAACCGGCGAGTCCGTTCCTCAAATGAAAGACTCCCTATCCGTGGAAGCCGTGGCGAGTGACCCGAACAAACCCCTGGACATCGCCGGCGATCACAAAGTCAACGTGTTGTTTTCGGGCACCACGCTGATGCAGCAGAGCCCGGGCGATTCCGATTCCGGCGCGAGCGCGTCGCTTCCCAAAACCCCCGATGACGGTTGTTTGTGCGTGGTGTTGCAAACCGGGTTCAGCTCTACGCAAGGGAAGTTGATGCGCATGATGGAGTTTTCGAGCGAGCAAGTCACCGGCGATACGTACGAGACCCTGATTCTGTTATTCATCTTGCTCGTCTTCGCGCTTCTGGCGAGCGGTAACGTTTTCATCAACGGCATGAAGGATGGCAAACGCTCGCAATACGAGCTGGTTTTGCGTTGCGTTTTGATTTTGACGTCCGTGGTGCCCCCCGAGTTACCGATGCAAACGGCGATGGCCGTGAACACCGCGCTCATCGCGTTGATGCGCGCCAGCGTGTTTTGCACTGAACCGTTCCGGGTGCCCATCGCGGGGAAGGTGGATACGTGTTTGTTTGACAAAACAGGCACGCTGACCAGTGACAAGCTCGTGGCGACCGGTGTGGTGACGCCGTTGGGTACGGCTGGCAAAGGGTACAGCCAGCTCACGAAGTGCCCTGCCGCGCCAAAAAACGCCTCCCTCGTAATCGCGGGGTGTCACTCCCTCGTGCAAATCGACGGCAAGACCTTCGGCGACCCGTTGGAGCAAGCCGCGCTGATGGGCGTGAAGTGGCGGTTCAACCCCAAAACCCAAACCTCGTTGCCCACCGAGGACTTCAAGGACCTTGTCCGGGACAAAGCGCTGCTTGACGCGGAAACGAAACGCGCGCAGTTCATCGCGAGTTTGCCCGCCGGGAAACCGCACCCGCCGCCCGTCCCAAAGCCGGTGGCGCCCACCAGGACCTGGCAAGGGAAGCCCTCTGTGAAGATTTTACAGAGGAACCACTTCTCGAGCGTGCTGCAGCGCATGAGCACGGTGGCGGTTGTCACGAAAACCACGGGCGCGACCCCCGAACACTGGGTGTGCATGAAAGGCTCCCCGGAAATGGTCGCCACGCTTTTGCAAGAGAAACCGTCTGGGTACGACGGCGCGTACCGCGCGCTGGCGGAGGAGGTGAGGAACTCTCCCATTGAACACATTAAGAGCCTCCCTGATTGCCCATACTCGTCCTGCGAAGGGAGCATTACGACCAGAAGGGCGCATTTCCAATCCCTCATACTATGGAGTACAGGGCCTACCCTTCCCAATCCCGGATATACATGCGCCCAAGAGACTGACACTTTTCTTTTACAATCAGGGCGCGCGGGTCATCGCGCTGGCGCACCGGCCGCTCACCGAGACCGAATCCCTCCGAATCAAGGATTCGAAAAACCCGCTTACGCGGGATGAAATGGAGCGCGGGCTCGTTTTCGACGGCTTCCTCGCCTTCGCGTGCGCCATTCGCGTGGACACCCCTGACGTTGTGAAAGCCCTCCTCGCGTCGTCGCACACGGTGATGATGGCCACCGGCGACGCCACGCTGACGGGGCTGCACGTGGCGAACGAAGTCGGCATCGCGCGGGGCGGTTTGGAAGGGGCGCTGATGCTTGTTTTGAGTCACGATGGCACGGTTGGTCGCGCGGACCAGTCGGATACTACGGCTGCTGATACTAAGTCTGCTGATACCACCAACTCGCCGGTCAACCCGAAACTGAAGTGGGTCAGCGCGAAGACCGACCTGGGCACGGAGGCGCCTATGTTGGAAATCCCGTACGTGTGCGACGGGAAATCGATTGTCAATTTGTCCAAGCAGTACTCGCTGTGCGTGACGGGCGAGACCCTGAACGCGGCGCTGGCCGAAGATCGCGACGGCGGTTTGTGGGATTTTCTCGATTCGGTGGTGATCTTCGCCCGGATGTCCCCGGATGACAAAGAAAGAGTCCTGAAAAGGCTAAAGCAACAAGGACGGCACACATTTATGTGCGGCGACGGCGCGAACGACGTGGGGGCGCTGAAACAGGTACGTATTTCCCAATTACCACATTCCGCCGACTGATTGCCCATACGAGACTGACACTTTCTTTTTCATCTCTCAGGCGCACGTCGGCGTGGCGTTGCTCAGCGGGTTCGGAGGCGCGAACACCAAGCCGGTGCCGGGAACGGCCGACAGCGGGGGATCGACAACCCCCGTCACCACCACCAACCCGGACGGCACCGTCGTGACAACGAAAGCCGAGACCTTCGCGGAGAAAATGAAGCGCGTACAGGACGCGCAGCGGAAGATGAAGGAGGACAAGGCGACAGAGTCGAGCGCGCGCAAGCGCGACCAAGCCGAGTTGCTCGTGTTGCAAAAGAAGTGGTTCGAAGAGGAAGCCGCGGCTCGCGAAGCGGCGGGGGATAAGTGGGCGCAGTTCGGGGCGATGAAAGCCGCGACGACGCGGATGGTCACCGAAACCAAGCGCAGGGCTGCGGAGCGCCAGCGCGCGCGAGGCGGCGCCATGCAAACCCCGGGGTTCGCGCAGATGATGCAGGAAATGGAAGGCGCCGAGGACATGGAGACGTCGCAGGTCAAGCTGGGCGACGCCTCCATGGCTGCGCCGTTCACGTCCCGGATCCCCAGCGTCCGATCTGCGGTGGACATCATCCGCCAAGGCCGGTGTACCCTGGTCAGCGCGATTCAAATGCAGCAAGTCCTGGTGTTGAGTTGCTTGATCAGCGCGTATTCCCTCTCCGTGCTTTACCTGGACGGCATCCGGAGCAGCGACAACCAGATGATCGCCAGCGGCAGCGCGCTAACGGCGGCGTCGCTCGCGTTTTCGTACGCAACGCCGGTGCACACGTTGTCCCCGGTCCGGCCGCTGCGCTCAATTTTCCACCCCGCGAACTTCATCTCCCTGATTGGCCAGCTCGTGATCCACATCGGGTGCATGGTGTTCGCGGTGCGGATGGTGAAACTCGCGACGGGCGAGGAGGCGAATTTTCCCGAAAACGTGCCGATCGCGAAGGTTCCGGATTCCTTGTTGCGAAACGCGACGGATGAGCAGCGGTCGATTTGGAGCCAAGGCCCGCCGTTCACGCCCAGTTTGCTGAACACGGTGGTGTTCTTGGTGGAAACAGTACAAAGGGTGTGTGTTATGCTGGTCAACTACAAAGGCAGGCCGCACATGATGGGCGCGATCGAAAACAAAACGCTACTGCTATCACTCGCCAGCATGGTGTGCGGCGCGTTCGCGTGCGCGTTTGAAGTATCGCCGTGGCTGAACAACTGGCTGCAGTTAGTGCCGTTACCGGACGACCATTTCCGGGTCAAAATTCTGCTCGTCCTTTTGACAAGCGTGCTCGGCACGATCGTGTGGGACCAACTGATGTTGCTGATCTTCGCGCCGCGAATTCTGTTCACCGCGTATCAAGACACGCTCCGGGCGCTGCCGCGCCCGAAGGATCTAGGCAAACCCGCCGCGAAGTTTTTCTTCGCCCTGACCACGGCGTACCTGTACTTCCTGAACCCCGCCACGAAGGACAACGGCTTCGTGCTGGTGGGGGCGTTCTACATGTCCAAGGTGTTGCTGAAGTGAGAGGTTTTTGGGAAGAGTTTGATACCTTCGGAGTGGTATTAATACCTTCTAAGCGAGCAACGGAGAGGACTTCAACGAGGTGCACAAATATTTTCGTACTTCTCCCGTTACTTACTCGGCCCTCCTCGCCCCGCGGTGGACCGCACCGCGGAGCCGTTCCCCGGTTTCCGCTTTTTCGGTTTCTGTCCTCTCATCACGCGTTTCACGTCCCTCTTGACTTCTTTGTACGTCTTTTTGACTTCCTTTCTCACCACGGGCGACGCGCCGCACGCGACGCCGAGACAAAACCCGGCGACTAAGGTCATGTAAAACAAACTCCGGAATAAATCGCCAACCGGCCCTAAACCGAATCGTCGTCCGCCCCCCCCCCCCGTCCCGCCGTCGTAGTCCCTTTTCCACTGGTCAGGCATCGGGCGGTCCCCGAACGGCCGTTTCATGTTTTTTTCTATCAGCTCCGCCGCGATCTCGGGGCGCATCACATCCACCTCCTCGGGTTTGAACTCCAACTCATCCACAAGGGTTGCTTTCATCGCGTTGGTAATCATGAACTGAACCTGCGCGGTCATCTTTGGCGGTGGGGGTGGGTAATCAGGGGCCGTGTGCTTGCGTGCGCCGACAACCGGCGAAGGCGGGGCGGTTCGGGAACGCCACGGAAGTCCGCGCCTCGTGGACGGGTGGTGTGCGGCGCGACTCTGCAGCGGGGGTGTTTATGTTAGCGCTTTTCTGGCTCGAGCCGAATAAGTGACGAACTACGAATCTTGGCGCTTTTTATCGTCCCCTCGTTCCGAGAAATCACTCCCATTGCCTCGCGGGCACCATGCCTCCCAGCGTGGCTGGCCGGAGCGAGCACTCGTACCACTCGGGGTACTCGGGTCGTGGCGACGATGCGTCGATGATGGAGGACGCGTTGGACCGCGCGGACCGCGCGTCGCACCGGCTGGAGGTGCGGCCCCATGTCCCCATTCGAATTTCGTGCATTTTTTGCGTAAGACACGTGGGTCACATCTCGTCCCCCCGCGACCCGCGCAGTGGGTTGTACGCCTCCAAAGACCGCCGCTCGCTGCGACGAGCTTCCGCCTACCATCACCGCCACTGACGCCACACCCAACCAAACTCCACTCCGCTAACCCACAGCAAATCCGCGCGCAAGCGCTTCGGGACGTCCGAGACGCGGAGCGCGGGGTTGTTTCCAGCCAACCCTCCCAAAACCAAAACCAACAATTCAACGGAAAGATAACGGACGAACACGAGATCGCAGGCCTGGTGGGGCAGCTGGAGCGGTACGCGGAGAGGAAAACAGGCAGAGTGCCTGTGGTGGCGAGCACACGAGAAGACCAACGCACCAACGGACTTTCGTTCGGGGGACAAAACAGGGTGAACAAACAGGGGCGGCCGCCGTCGCCGCGAAACGGAGTTAAAACCAAAAACGGTGGGTTGAGACCGTTCGAGGCGGATGACTCCGTGACGTCCGCGGCGGAGAGGAAATGGGGCGCGAAACGAGGCACGAGCCTGCTTAGCAGCGACGAAGCAGGTGCTGGTGATGAAAACGGCCCCGGGTACGGAAAAGAAACGGCCGACGAAACGGCCGCGTACCAGAACTCGTTGGTGGGGGGCTGGGACGGCGCGTCGAGCGCCGGGTGGGAAAACGCCAGCGTTCCCGAGGACGACGTCCGGTCCGTGTTTAGTTTCGCGGTTGAAGATTCCTTCCTTAACGGTGTTCCGTACGACGAACCCCGTGACTTGATCAACAGAGTTGGTGACCGAGTCGAGGGGGTCTCCGAGAACCTGTCAATGCACCGGCGGCAGCTGGAGAAGACGATGGGCGACATCGAGTCGGCGCAGAAAAATTCAGACCTCGCCGCTTCCCTGGAGACGGATGGCATGTTCACCGCGGGTAAATCGGTGACTGGAGTTGGTGTGATTGACTTTTTCGCCAAGGACCCGAAGGGGGTTGGACCAAAAGGGTCACTCGCGCAAACAGTCAACGAACGCGCGAATGCGAACTCAGGGGGAACCAACAAATGGCTCTCGCCGGCGCCGAAGCGAAAAACCGAAAAGAAAACCGAACCCCCGGAGGAACCGTCGCCGGTAATGAGAATGCTGCGCTCGGTGTTTACGTGCGGGTGCGGGCGGTGAGATGTCGATTTTTGCCGAACGCGTAGGGGTATTTAGTCGTAGACGTGTTTAAAAAATCCGTTGTACTATGAGCCTGTATATGCATCGAGTACGTATATGAGATATACGAGCCTTGCACAAGCCGGAGCTGTGTCCTTCCTTTTTCTGAATTTTATGTCCGATGTTTTCGAAAAGTCAAACGAAAATTCGGGCCGACCCAAACCGGGCGGGATGTTCTTGTCCTCCCCACTACCCGTGCGCGCGTGTCCTCGCGTTCACGGACGGCTCGGTGCGTCGCAAAAAGCGCGTTTCCGGAGACACACGGGTTGGACGTCCGGAAGTGCGTTTCTTCGTGCGTCGTACCGGCCGCCCGGCGACGCAAGGGACTTTCGCCAAAGCATGCCGCCGGGCACCAGGATTTCCGTGGATGGTGGCGTTCCCAACGTGACGTTGCCTTCGTTCGCAAAGAGTTTCCGGCCTGGGAAGATAAAGGAGATCATGCACGAGGTGCTCAAAGGTAGGCTGGACGGGCTCACGTACGACCCGGATAACTGCAGCACGTGGTGCAGAGAGATTTCGGACGAAGTCAAGCAGCGGCTGAAACTGTTGCCGATGGATCGGTTCAAGTGGGTGGTGCAGGTTGTGATCGGCGAGCAAAAAGGCGCGGGGGTCGCGATGGGGTGTCGGTGTTTCTGGGACCCGAAAACGGACAACGTGGCGGAGGAGAAGTTCGTGAACGAAAGCGTGTTCGCGGTGTGCGTTGTGGCGGGGGTGTATTTGTATTAGCCGGCAGTAGCGCGCGTCGCGGGAGTCCGGGCGGTGGCCGATCGAGTGACGAAGTGAAAAATAATCTACCAATATGAAAAAAATAACAATCCATCTATCGTCACTCGCTCCGGTCGTCCCCTATCCACGAATTCACGCCCTCGTACACCATGAACGTCACGCCGCTGCTAGGTAACGTGCGCAACACGTTAGGCACCATGCCTTTGTACAAACCCCCCACGCCTTCGCGGCGAACTATTTCGGAAAGAGACTTGGCGAACGAGGCGTACCTAGGTGTGGCGTTTTTTTTCCCGAAATCGCCGTCGCCGAAACCTCGCTGCTGCATCCGCGACCGCACCACCTGCGACGGGTACGTCGCGGTTGAGGCGAACAGCTTGCTCGCGATGCCGAGCCACGCGCATTCAAACGCGGAGGGGGGGATTGTTTTTTGGGTGGTTTGTGTGGTGCCGGACTGTACCGGAGACTCCATCTTCGTTCCATCTTCGTCAATCGAATCAGCATTCAAAACATCAACCGACCGCCACCGCTTTAGCTTTTCGTACGCCGCGAACTGCAGCGCGCCGTGGGAAATCAGAAACAGGGAAGGGCCGATTCCCTTGTACAGACCTTTTACGCCCTCGGTTTTGAAGATGTCACCAAGCGCGTGAGCGAACCCTTTGTATGGAGCGAATCGAGTGGGTTTTCCACTGGAGAGCGGTGCGACGTTTTGCGACCTTGTCGCCCGCTGCAGCTGCATCCGCGTTTTCACCACCCAGATTGGATTCGTCGCCAAACTCACCACCAACCCCGCCTCCGCGGCGGATGCGAGGTGCAGGTGACTGGGCAGGTCGTGAACGTCGTATTTCAAGCGGTACCTCGCCTTGGCGTTGTTGTACATCGTGAAATAAACCCCCCACGCCACCGTGCTCCCCACCAACGCGGGCACCACGCCGGCGTAGAAACCTCTTGTGCCTTCCTGGCTCGCCACCGTGCGGAACGCGTGCACGGTGCCGCGGTACACCGCGGCTCTGCGGTCTACGCCGTCCTGGACCTGCAGCCGGGTTTTGATCACGTCAAGCGGGTGAAGCGCGAGCACGGAGACCATCCCCGCCGCAGCCCCGGAGCTCGCATCTCTCCACCACCGACCGTGAGGGACGGATTTCACCGAAGACGTCGACGTGGAAGGCACGTTCGTTTCCGTCCCAACACGTGTCCCCCGCGACGCACCACCCATCGCCCGACCGTCGCCACGCCAACGCGCGCACGTAGCGACTGACCGGAGGCAGAGAACGAACGTGCGTAAGCAGACGAAGGAAGCAAGGAAGAGACTCTGGAACTTTTTGATGAAGCGTCGCAACTCGAAAATGGGTCGAGGAGTAAGAGATGGCTTCGATACAAAACCCGCGCCGACTCTCTCTCCCCTCCCCTCTCGTGTCTCCCCACGACGCACACCCTGACCGCCTTAAGTATCCATGGCAACCGAATTACCGTTTCCTCATGTTCACCCCCGCGCGCATGACTTCGTCGACGAGCAAAAGCTGCGTCGCGATGACGGGCGCTGAGTGCAGAATCTGTTGCTTGACGATGTAGTTGTCGTACACCCCCGCGGTGGTGGGGTCGAAGGGTTCGCCCGTGGTGACGTCCAGGCCAACCGGGCCGGTCCCCTTAGCAACCTCGTCCGCCAGCGCGATGCACACGTCCTGTGCGTCGTACCCGGAGTTCTCCGCGAGGGTTTTTGGAATCACCAACATCGCTTCCGCGAACGCCTCCACGCCCCTCTTCGCCCGGCCCTCCACGGTTTTCCTTACCGTCTCCAGCAAGTGCACGTTCAGCGCCGCTTCAAACGCCCCGGCGCCCGGCACAACAGCGCGGTCCGTGAGCGTGTTCTTGACGCTCCGCAACCCGTCCCGCACTGCGTCTTTTAGCTGCGAAAGGGTGTGGTCGTTCGGGCCTTTCAAAAGAATAGTACAGCTCTGCGGGTGCCGGACCTCCTCCACGAACGTGTACTTCTCCTCGCCGAGCACGTGCTCGTACACCTTACCCGCGTACCCCAAGCACTCGGGGGTGAACTGATACGATACAAAAAAAAGTGTCAGTCTCTCGGGACATGTGTATGAGGGATTGGTATGAGTAAACAGTCAGGGTAACAGTCCGAGGGAATAGTCGCTTCTGGTCGTAATAGTCCCTTCTGGTACAAGTATGGGTAATCGCAGAGGCGGAATGTGTTGATTGGGAAAGGCCCGTACCTCTTCGGGCGAGTTAACACAAACGCCGCCGCAGGAAAGAATCAGGCGCTCCATGTTCCTCTTCTTCGCGCGTCTTAAACCCAAGATGTTGTTCTTCGCAAGCATGTCAAGCGAAATCGGGTCGATGCCTTTCTGCGTGATAATCACGAAGCCCTTGTCGTTGCCGTCGCACACTTTCTTTTTCAACGCGATTACCTGCCTTACGACGTCGTCCGTGTACTCGCGCTCCGCCGCGACCATGCGCTCGCGCTGGTCCGCGTCGCTGTACATGAAGCTGCTGTTGATTTCGCTCTTTTCGTACTCCAAGCTCACGTTGCAGGTAAGGATGAACGCGTCATCAACGTGCTTGGGCATATCCGGGTGCCGGCTGCCGTGGTCCAGCACCAGGCCTTGCACTAACCGCGTGTCGCTATCGAGTTTGTGCTTCATGTGCATAATTTCCACCATGTGCAGGTCAATCGGTTCGTCTTTGTTCGCGATGCAGCACACCGCGTCCACGACGATCGTGGTGAGCTTATCCGCCAGCTCTTCCCGTAGCTTCGACCGCAACGCCGTTTTCGCGACGCACGTCAGCAACTCCTTATCCGGCGCCTCCACGCCAGCGCACTCTATTTTGAACGTCTCCAGGAATTTTATGGACGCGCTCTGAGATAAATAAAAGAAAGTGTCAGTCTTGTATGGGAAAACAGTCGGAGGGATTCGGTAAATGCAACACGTACCTTCGCGGCGTCGAAACCCTCAACCAACACGCGCGGATGGAGGCCCTCGTTTAAATACCGCTCCGCTTGCTTTAAAAGCTCGCCGATAATCAACACCGTGCTTGAGGTGCCATCACCAGTGATGTCGTCCTGCGCAACAGCAGTCCGCGCGATCATAACCGCGGTGGGGTTCTGGATCTGCATCTCTTTGAGGAGGACGTTGCCGTCCTGTTTTTTTTTTTTTTTTGAAGAAGAGTGGAGAAGAGTTCTGTCAATTTTTGAGCAGAACAGAAGAAACAGACGGTCGCGGATCTGAGCGAAACACGAGCTGGGCGATCGTTAGTGCGTCGGTGGACGTACCTTGGTGAGCTTGAGGTCTGTTTAGTTGGCGTGCGGAGGGTACGGGAGAGAGGTAGGGTTTTTAGGGTTCGAGCGAGACGGGAGGGTGGGTTCGTGGTCGGTCAGGCGTCGTCCGTGGAAGGTGTGCGAAAAGGTCAACGTCCGAGCGATCGAGAACGCGCGATCTTTTCAAACCGCGCTTTAAGTACGTTCGTGGTCGCCGATCGCGACGACGACGTGGCGGCGTTTGTGGGTACCCATCAGCCGTAAAAAGCACGGTATCACCGGTACCTATCGCCCTGTCTCTGTTGTACACGGCGAAACCACTCAGCACAGACGCCAGCAAAGACACGTACCTCCCGCCCCCCCCACCAGCATCTTGATGGTACCTTTCGGCCCCAGGTTTGACTTCATCACATCCTGCAGTCCTTTCGCGGCGTTGATGTTCATGAACAGCGCAGCGGCTCGTGACATTATTTCCGCGTTGGGGTTGACGGACTTCAGGGAGTTCGACGCCATGGTGGTCGGGTTGGTGGGGTTCACGAAACGTTTCGTGCCACGATCGCACGGCCGACTGAACGTTTGCAGGTTGCAGCGCGCTTTTGCGCTTTCCCGCTGTCAAAAAAAACAATGATTGTCTTTTTTCGGGCGAAACGGCGGCGTCACGGAACGCGGGTAAAATCTCTCCCCATCCCGTCGCCTCGCCCTTTCAACACCACACGTCCCCTGGACCCTAAGCAGGTACGTTTTTTGCCACGCCTAGTTTCGCGACGACCCTGTTGTGTGTGTTACGTACGTCTCGTGGGAGCTACTTTCCGAGGTCGCGCCGTGACGTACGTCTCGTCTTCCGGCGGCTTGTGACGGAAACAACGCGTTTCCGCAATCGGACACCTGTGTCCCCGCATTTAGGCAAAACGCGGAGCCCTAATATCCCGCGATCGGGGCCGTGCACGCGCGCGCGACTTCTTTGTGGACACGTGAATCGTTGCACCGCGTTCACAGTGGCGGTTCCGCGTGTACGGAACCAAACTCGTGGACGGAACACGCGCCGCGTCCGGTGGTGACGTCGAGAGGGCGGTGTTTTTTTCCCGCCGCGGAAACGGAACGGGGGGAACTCTCGAAACAGACAAGCGCGAATCGGCCGAAAAACATCCATCGTCTCTTGTCACTTGTCCCCCAGACCCTGACCCCCCTTACGTCCATTCCCTTGCCCTCCCTCCTCCTCCCACAACAGAACCACCCACATCCATCAATATGGCTTCCGCTACCGACGGCAAGGAGCATCTCTCCATCGTGATTTGCGGTCACGTCGACTCCGGTAAATCCACGACCACCGGTCGCCTCATCTTCGAACTCGGAGGCATCCCCGAGCGCGAGATCGAAAAGCTCCGCGCCGAAGCCGATGCCCTCGGCAAGTCCTCCTTCGCCTTCGCGTTCTACATGGACCGCCAAAAGGAAGAGCGCGAGCGTGGTGTCACCATCTCCTGCACCACCAAGGAGTTCTTCACCGCGAACTGGCACTACACCATCATCGACGCCCCCGGTCATCGCGATTTCATCAAGAACATGATCTCCGGCGCCGCGCAAGCGGACGTCGCGCTCCTCATGGTCCCCGCCGACGGTAACTTCACCACCGCCATCCAAAAGGGTAACCACAAAGCGGGTGAAGTCCAAGGCCAGACCCGCCAGCACGCGCGTCTCATCAACCTTCTCGGCGTGAAGCAGCTCATTGTCGGCATCAACAAGATGGATTGCGACACTGCCGGGTACAAGCAGGCGCGCTACGAAGAGATCGGCAACGAGATGAAGAACATGCTCATCAAGGTTGGCTGGAAGAAGGACTACGTCGAGAAGTGCGTCCCCGTGCTCCCCATCTCGGGCTGGAAAGGTGACAACCTCATCACCAAGTCCCCCAACATGGGCTGGTGGTCCGGTATCGACGTCATCGACTACAACCTCAAGGGTGACAAGTTCCACATCGACTGCCTCCTCGACGTCCTCAACAACATGGTGTCCAAGCCCGAACGCAAGCCCGACGCGGACATGCGCCTCCCCATCTCTGGCGTGTACAAGATCAAGGGTGTCGGTGACGTCCTCGCGGGCCGCGTCGAACAAGGTTCCGTCCGCCCCGGTGAGGATGTCGTGTTCATCCCCACGCACACCGTCTCCAACCCCTGCACCGGCAAGGTGTTCACCGTGGAGATGCACCACAAGCGCGTCGACGCGGCGCACCCCGGTGACAACGTCGGCATGAACATCAAGGGTCTGGACAAGGGCAACATGCCCCGCACCGGTGACGTGATGATCTACAAGAAGGACACCACCCTCAAGGCGTGCCAGAACTTCAACGCCCAGATCCAGGTCCTCGACGTCCCCGGCCAGCTCAAGCCCGGCTACTCCCCCGTCGCGTTCGTGCGCTGCGGCCGCTCCGCGTGCAAGATGACCGAGCTCATCTTCAAGGTTGGCAAGGAAACCGGTGGCAAGAAGCTCGAGTCCCCCATGGCGCTCAAGTCCAACGAAGTCGCGGAGGCGGTTTTCGAGCCCCAGCACCCTTTCGTGGTTGACCACTTCAAGGCGTGCGACGGCCTCGCCCGCATCGCGTTCCTCGACGGCAACACCGCGGTCATGCTCGGCAAGATCACCAAGGTTCAGTTCAAGGCGGACAAGTAATCGGTTTACCACGCGCGTGGCGAGAGTTGACGAGAATGCTCACTTTTTTGTTACTGCGAATCGATAAGCATTGAGAAAATTAGACGTCGACGTCGTCGTCATTCAACACGCCGCTCGCTTTCTTTTTTCTTTCCGCCAGAGGTCTCTTCGCGCGATGGCGTTGAAACAATATTTGTGTGACATAAAACAATTATGGCCGCACCCCGACCGCTCCCAATGCGTATTATTCGAGGTTCCCTTCCCTGTTACCCTGCAAAAAATACTCCACCTACTCCACCACCACCGTGATCTTCTCCACCCCGACCGGCTTGGTCGCTGTTTTCAGCCACGCCAACACGTTTTTGTCCTCCACTCGGGGACTCACCTTCTCCCACACCGCGACGTGGTACGCGTTGAGCCACTCCACGTCCTTCGCAGCCATGAGCTCCCAATCAATCAACTTCTTTTGAATCGGAATGTGCGTCAGCGGGTAGAACTCTAGGTACTGCTTATCACCGAAGGTGTGCTCGGTAGCCGCCTTGCGGACGACCATGAGGTTCTCGATGCGAATCCCAAAACCGCCGTCTTCGTAGTACCCGGGTTCGTTTGAAACCACCATCCCGGGTTGCAAGGGCGTCTGGTTGCCGAACCGGGGGGAGATCGAATGCGGGCCTTCGTGGACTGTTTGGAGAGGAAAGGAAAAGGTGTCAGTGTTTCGTGATGTATTGAGGATTTATGACAGTAGACTAAATAAAGCTCACGCATAAAGCGCTTTATTGGGAAATACGCACCGTTCAGCGCCGCGCCGACGCCGTGCCCGGTGCCGTGCCTGTAGTCCAAGCCGTTCTGCCACAAATGCGACCTGGCGAACACGTCCAGCACGAACCCGCTTGTGTCGGTCGGGAACCGCGCGCTCGCGAGGGCGATGTGGCCCAGCAACACGCGCGTGTACGCTTGCTTTTGAAACGCAGTAGGTATACCGGTGTGGTGCGTCCGCGTCGTGTCCGTGGTGCCGCACTCGTACTGCCCGCCGCTGTCACACAACAGTAGGCTGTCACTGCCCACCGTCCTCGCGCTTTCTTTCGTCGCGCGGTAGTGAATGATCGCGCCGTGCGGGCCCTCACCAGCGATCGTGGCGAACGACTCTTCCGAAAACCCGGTTTGCTTTTGCCGGAATTGTCGTACGACCTCGCCAATCTCGTACTCGTCGTGCGTCACGCCAGCCGCGACCTGCTCATCAAGCCAGCACCAGAACGACGCCATCGCCACGCCGTCGCGTAAATGCGCCTCCATCATCCCGTCGAGCTCGGCTTGGTTCTTAATCCCCTTCGCCAACGGAATCGGGGAAACGCCTTCCAGGATTGTTTTCTTCATTTCTGTTCCTTTGGCTTTCTTTTTGGGTTGTTCCTGCGCCTGCGCCTCCGCCGCGGCCTCCTCCGCCGCGGTTACCAGCGCACACGAGACCTTCTCGGGGTCCACCCAGAGCGTGGCCCCGGATGCGGCGAGGGTTTTTATGTCCGAAACGCACGACTCGTACGCGGCGACGGTCACGCCCGACAATAACAGCGACGCGCGCAGAGGGTCGCCGACCTTCGCTTCGTCCACGTAAAGCGTACACGCGTCTTGCGTCACGATCCCGTAACCAAGCGCGACGGGGTTGAAACTAAGGTCACCGCCGCGCACGTTGAACAGCCACGCGACTTCGTCCAGGGGGGAGACGATGAGTGCGTCTGCTTTTTTTTCCAAAAGCGCGGCGCGGCAGTCGGTAATTTTCGAAGCGACCGTTTTCCCCGCCCACCCCGCCGGGTGTTCCCGTAATGGCGCCGTTGGAAAGTTCGGTCGGCCGGCGCCCCAGGCCTGGTCAACCGGGTTGGTGGATAGGCACTTCATGCCAATGCCGTGTTTCGCGAAGAGCTCGCGAAATGATTTGGCTTCGGTTAACGAGTGCACTGAGGCGTCAACTCCCACGGCTTGGCCTTTTCTCAGGTGCTCCGCGAGCCATTGTTTCGGCTCCAGAACATTCGGTTGCCCTCCCTTCATCAGGGTCCAATCCGGGGAAAGCTCCGTCCCGGCTTGAAGGAAATACCGCCCGTCCGTCCACAGCAGCGCTTGGTCAGCCGTAACAACCGCGCAACCCGCGCTCCCGGTGAACCCGCTGAGCCATGCCCGGCGCTCAAAACACAAAGGGACGTACTCCGAGAAATGCGGATCTTGCGAAGGCACCACGAACGCATCGACGGACGCGCGCTTCATCGCTTCGCGAAGCGCGGTGAGTTTCGCGGTGGCGGGTGTCATCGTGTCTGTACTTTGGGTCGCGGTGGCGGTTGATTTGACACTCGCCGTGGTCACGGAGGACTGTTTTGGGGTAGAACTCGCGCTGGCGCACGGTGCCGATCCGCGAAGAAAACGAGGCGTGGCGAAGTGCACGCGTTTCGAACTGACCCTGCCTAGCCCGAACTCACTGAACGCGGCGACGAGCGAGGTCGCGTTAGGCGTGGCGCGGAACAAACGGTGGTGCGGGACAGTGACACGCCTGGTGAGCGGTGATACCCGAAGCATCGGCGGTGGGGGCGGGCAATGAAGCAGACGTGGAGAGATCGATGATCACGAAATGATCTGACTGACGACGACGCGACACCTTTTTTTATTTTTGGCTTTTTTATCTCGCATTGTTGCTTTCGATTGTTTTTTCACCAGCTACCACTCCCTCAATCAACACCTCTCGAACACCTTGTACAGCTGTTCCAAGCTCGCGACTTGCGTCAGGACGTGCTGCGCGTGGCTAATCTTTGACGGGCGCAGGAACTTGCGAATCGCGGGAAACAGTACCCGTTGCTCGACGAGTTTGCGCGACGAATTTCGAGGGTCCTCGAGAACATTAGATCCGAGAACATTCTCATCGTCGTCGTTCTCGGCATTCTCAGTCTCGTCGTCGCAATCATCAATCCCACCCATCCCGCCGCCGTAAAACTCCGCCAGCGTCGCCGCGACCGTCCGGAAACAACTCTTCTCCTCCTTCCACTCCACGTTTTGGGCTAAGTTCGTGATGAACTCGGGGAGGCAGTTTACGTTAGGAAAGAAGCCGTGTAAAAGATTTGGCAGGCCGATCAATGCGGTCACTCCGTTGCCGTCCCTCACGAACTCCACCCCAAAGTACTCGCGCAACATGTCGGCTTTCTCGAAAAGCAAATCAGCCACGGCTTTGGCGGCGGCTAGCTTTTCCGGGCACTGCGTGGCCATGTCATTGGTGGGCTCACTGTCATGAAAAGCGTCCGCCGTAGCGCAAGTGTCCATGTCATCAGCGTGACTTTCGGTGTCCTGAAAAGCACGCACTTCGCTGTCCGGAAAACCATCCACGGCTTCGGTTTCAAGCGCCAGCACCACCAGCGTCTCGACGATCGCCGGCTCGGCGAGTCGCGCGACCGAAAACGTTCCGAACCGCGCGATGATTCGCTGGTACCAAAACTCCCGTTGCAGTATTTGCATGTTCACTACGTGTAGCTTTGTTTTGTGCTGCACGAGGCACAAGTGCTGCTTGCTGCTGCTGCCGGGCGGCAGGCTCCCCACCAAAACCGCGTTCCGCAAAACCTTGGTCAAACCGGCGTGCGCTTCACGAGTGATTTCTCCCCAAAGCGTTTTCACCGACGACAACGAAGAGGTGGCGCCGTCTGGAATCGCGTCGGTCGCAGAAGTGGCCGCGGAGGCGGCCCTGCGCTCCGCCAAAAAAACGTTTTCCTCGTGTTCCGCCATGGCAGTGTCCGCAGGTGGTGGTAAGGGTGTCGCGCCAACACCAAAGTCAGCGGCGGTTCCGTTCCCGTCCGTGCCGACGCGAACGGCATTTTCGGTCTCTTTATCGGCCCGGTGGAAAAACAACTCCAGGCTTAAATTCGTCTGCGCCGCGTCGACCCTGACTAACTTGTGATCGCGCGCGACCTGGTCCCTGGTGGAGTTGGTTTTCGGTTTCTTGGAAGGCTGAGTCCATTGCGGGTCTCCAGTGGTTGGGTCCACGGTAACCAAAGAAGCGTTTCCCAAACCCGGACCGTCATCTTCAGGTGACTCCGCGCCGGGTCTAGAGGCGCCCGGCAAAAGAGCCTGCGTGCGTGTGGTAACTTTTTCGGTAGCGCGCGTGTCCGTTTCCGTTTCCGTCACGTCTCCCCCCCCCGGTGGCCCCACCTGTCCCACATGGAAAATCCGCGTGACGTTCGCGTTGTCAAGCACCGTGGATAAAATCTCAACAAGCCGCTCCACGATTTCGTCTTGAAACAAAAAACGCACCTCGCGTTTGGTGGGGTGCACGTTCACGTCAACCGTGCAATGCGGGACTTGCGGTGGGTAAAACAAAGGGTCAGTCTTTCGGGCCATGTGTATGAGAGACTGGAAAGGGTATAGGAGTGGGTAGTACTTTCTGACTGTACTCCATACAGAGCAGGAAACTGTCGTCTATGATTTGGGAAACGCGCGGCGCGTACCTTTCAGGTGCACGAACATCCAAGGCTTTTCGTGTTTGCTTCCGAGCACGGACGCGTACACCGCTTCGCACGCGCGTTTCATTGCGGCGCACTCTACCAGCCTGTTGTTGATGAACAAAATGAAAACCGTTTTGCGGCCGGTTCCGCCGTTCGCGGTGGACACGAGCGCGTCTATTGAGGCTTTGATTTCGGGATTGAGTTTGGTTTTGCTTTTTTGCGTAATTTGCGTAACTGGCGCGCGCGCGTCGTCGCCGTCGCCGGCTTCACAAAATCCATGAAACCCTCCCAAATCAAACCGCAACGGCATGACGTTTTTCGCAACATGCGGGCCGTAAATCTGCCGTATCCGCTCCAACTTGTTTTCCGTGAAAGGCGTGCGCAACGCTGGTCGTGGGTCGCCCAGTTTCCGGACAACGAAGGAAACGTTGGTGCGCGAAGCCGCGTACCGCTGCGATAGGTAAAACAAAGTGTCAGTCATGTATTGGACGATGTATGGACAAACAGTCACCAGCTTCGGTAAAACAGTGTGCCTGCATTTGGGAAACGCGCGGTACGTACCTGCGTCACTTCCAGGACTTTCCCAAACTCCTCGCTCGGCGACCGCAGCGCGCGTTTTCGCGTCGGGACGTTGTAAAAAAGGTTCTCCACGGTTATCGTGGTGCCTGGCACACCAGAGGTGGGCATCGTCCCTTCTTGAGTCAACACACCGTCCGCGTAGGAAGCCCGCGTGGCATGCGGGGCGTCTTTGGTCATCGTGGTGACCGTCAGGTTCGCCACGAAACTCATCGACGCAAGCGCTTCGCCTCGGAACCCGAACGTCGTCATCGCCCCCAGGTCCTCGAAGTTAGTCAGCTTGCTCGTGGTGTGGCGCTCGCACAGAATGGGCAAATCACCGACTCGTATTCCACACCCGTCATCCGTGACTTGTAACAGCTTGTTCCCGCCGTCCCGAACCGTGACCGTGATTGCAGTAGCGCCCGCGTCCAGCGAGTTCTCCAGCATCTCCTTCAACGCGGACGCGGGGCGGTGAATCACCTCGCCCGCGGCGACGCGGTTCACCACATCGGGAGCCAGGCGCACGATGGGCTTGGGGTGCATGTGAGCCGGACGGGGTCGTGCCCGCGATGAGACCCAAGCGAACGCCCGACGCCGCGCGCCCCAGATCTGATGAGCTTCGGCTGTTTCCCAGGTTTGAACTCGACTCTCGTTTTTGTTGCTTGGAAACTCATCGCCGAGGAAATACCGCAGACCCCGAGTCGCTCGCAATCCTCGAGACGCGTCGCACGTGCCGTTCGCGACGCGATTTGGTGTGACGCCGCGATGCGCGCCACGTGCGTCCAAACCATATCGACGCGCGCGCCCGTGCCGCGCGTGCCCTCTGGCCGACACCGCAACGTGGCTCCCGCGCGGCAGGTTTATCAAATTAATCGCGACCCGAAACGCGTCGGCGGCGGCGGCTTCCCATTCGAGGCTCGCTGCGAGACCTGCGTCTGCACCGCGTCTGGTTCGGAACCGGCATTCACTTCGGTTGATTGGAGGTCGCACGCGTTCGCGTCGTTCTGCGACGAGGCGCTTTCCAATCCAAAGGTGGCGGCTGGGTTACGCGCGCTTGAACAGCGGCATCCGCAAATCGACTCGAACGTGGTGCTCTTCGGGTTTTGGCTCGCGGCTCGTCAAAACACCGCGGCGATGACCCGCCCCCAGGTGCGAATCGCGAAACGAGTTTCCGACCGGTGGCGGTTGCGGGTATCGTCCGGGTTACGGACGGTACACGCATCCCTGAAAGGCCCGGATTTGACCGAGTCGCCCGCCGCGAACGCGTTGGCGAAGTTGGTGAAAGCCTCTCTGAAGGAATCGATTACCGCCGAGCGCGCCGAGCTGTTCGACGCGGCGGCGGCATGGGAGCGGTATTCGGAGAGTAACGAAAGCGATGAGGACACAGTACTGACTGAAAACGATGATGACACGAAATTGAAAACATCTACTTCGGATGGGGTGCCCACAGGGCTGACTGCAGGTGATACATCGAGGACATCTACTTCGGATGGCTGTGATGAAAAAAAACACCAAGTTCTGGGCGCCACGAAGCACGCATGTTTGAACTTCAAACTGTACGCCGAGTCGCTGGGGCTCAATCTTTTGAGAAACGACTGGGTCGACACGCGAGCCGTGTTCGAGGGTTGCATGCATTTGCGGGCGGGGGGGTGGGACTTGGAGGGTGACGTGTGTGTGTCACCCGGAGCTGTGGATGACGAGGAGAGCGGTGAGGAGAACGTCTCGGGTGCTTCGCAGGAGAGTAGTTCCGAGGAGGCGTCTGGTGCTTCGGAGTTATCGGATGATACCTCCTCCATAACTTCCAACTCCTCGGAGGTATCCAGTGATACCTCCTCCGAGTTGACCGACGATACCTCACCCATAACCTCCACCCTTCAGTGGCGTTTGATTCGGCGGGAGATTGACGAATCGCTAGTGAAGCCGCGACGGTTGGCGCAGAGGGCTAAAAACGCGCGGTACGAAGCGGCAAAAAAAAACCTGACGCACGCGAACAAGCTGTGGAAGCAAACCACTTTGGAACACAAACACGCGCGGGCCACGGTGAAAGCAGCGAGGCACGAAGTGCACAAAACGCGGAAAGTCGTGCGCGTGGAGTGGCGGTAGCGTTATTTTTACATTTTGCAATCGCCGCGGCGGAGAGGGCACATTCCTTTCAAAAACACGCTTTTCTTGGAAGCCTCGACGCACAACGACGCGCACGCGACACCCGGTCCACATGTCCTCCGACGCAGCGCATACCGCCATGACTGCCCCGAGCGGTGATATCGCGACCGCCACTACTCCCGCGAGCCTCGCCCACGCGCAAGACGCGATCCCCCGCCTTCCCGATCACCTCGTCGTCGCGCTCATTCTCAGATCTGAGCATTTCGACGACCCCGCAGATCTCGCACGGCTCCTAGTGGTGAGCCGCGCGATGCGCGACGCGGTGACGGCGACGGGGCTTCGGCTTGAGGAGCTAATGCCTCGGGACGCACTGGATCTCAGATGCTTAAGCGCTTTGGAACGTCTGCGACGGGGAGGTCGTCTGCCGCGTGACTGGCGTGACTGCGAGGCAGCCGCTAGGAGCGGACAGCTTGAGGCTCTTAAGTGGTTACGAGAGAAGGACGCACCGTGGGACGAGGTCACCTGCGTGTGCGCGGCGATGGGCGGACACCTCGAAGTACTGCAATGGATGCGCGCGAACGGCTGCCTGTGGGACGAGAGGACGTGTGAGATCGCGGCGCAGAACGATCACCTCGAGGTGCTGCAGTGGGCACACGAAAATGGATGCCCGTGGGACGCAGAGACATGAGCTAATGCGGCGTACAATGGGCACCTCGATATGCTGCATTGGGCACACGCGAACGGCTGCAGTGGGCACGCGCAAACGGCTGCCCGTGGAACAAGTCGACATGCTCGGAGGCGGCAGTGATCGGTCACCTCGAGGTGCTGCAGTGGGCACACGCGAATGGCTGCCCGTGGGACGCACACACGTGTGCGATAGCGGCAAAGGGCGAGAATTTCGAAGTGCTGCAGTGGGCGCGCTCGAACGGCTGCCCGTGGGACGACAACACGTGCTCCTGGGCGGCGAGGTTCGGGCAGCTCGAGATGCTGCAGTGGGCGCGCGCGAGCGGCTGCCCGTGGAACGCAGCCACGTGCTCGGAGGCGGCTTTGGGCGGGCATCTTGAGGTGCTGCAGTGGGCGCGCGCCAACGGCTGCCCGTGGGACCACCACACGCGCGACGTCGCGACAGGACACGTACTTGAGTGGGCGGTGGCGAACGGCGTACCCTAACAGTGAGAAGAAGTCCCGCGGCGATTTGCATTGATGTAGTCGACTTCCTAAGCTCTTGTCGAAGAAAAAAAATGAACCATCTGATCTCACACATGACAAGCACTCTTAAGTTACACAATATTGCTTTCTGGTATGAGCTATGGATACAGTGTCTACTGCTGCGAAATGTCACAGGTCACCTGGGGACTGTCTACGCTTTATTTATTCTTCCTCGTCTCCGCTTTCATCTCCTCCACCGCCCCCTCGTCGTACGCGGAGACGGCCGGTTCGGTTTTCGTCGTCTCCGCGGCGGGCGACCCAAACAAAGCGCCAAAGAAATCGCCGCACCCCGCGCTGCAGCCCCTTGTTTTGATTTTCTGCGCCTTAGGGGTGTCGCCTGACGGTTCCTCGAAGAAACCTTTTGAAGGTTCCTCTGAGGGTTTCTCTAGGTCAATCGCGGCGACGGCGTCAACGGCGGCGACCGCGCTTTGCACCTCCTCGCCGCCCCGCCCCCCGCGCCCGCGTTTCTTACTATTCGTATCCTTCTCCACCGTTTCCTGCGAATCCGCCCGGCCGCTTTTGTTGTCCAGCTCACTCAAGGCTTCGGAAAGCGACTTCCCGTCCTGTCCTAAAGCGCGTACCTTGCCTGGCTTCAACCCAGGGGCAACCTCCGGGAGGTCGTTCAAAAAATCGTCGTCGTCGTCGTCGTCGTTTGTGGTGGCGCCGCGCATGAACCGCGGGGTCGGTCCTAAAATAGGATCGATCTCCGCGTCCGGTTCCAGCGCGTCTAGTTGCACCACCGCGTCCATGTGATCAAAAAGCTCGCCAACAGCCTGCAGCTCCTTCGCCGCCCGCACCGCATCAACGGCCTTCTCCCCAGCCTCACGCGCTGCGGGCAAGCCCATCCCCGCGCTGTTCGCCAGGGCGATTTTAACCTCCAGCTCTAGGGGCGCGAACGGCTTGCCTCCGCCGCTCGTCGCGCGTCGGTGCGCCGCTCGGAACGTCTGTTCCGCTTTGCTCCACGCCCCCATGGCGCACATCACCTGGCCCATTCTGCACAACCCAGTGCCCCACCGCGGGCCGGTTTCTTTTAAACATAGCTCCGCGTCCATCGCCGCGTCCGCGGGTCGGTTCACGCGCAGTCGGCACAGCGAGCGGTTGGCTAACAACAGCGGCCTCCAGCCCGCTAACGGCCCGTCCGCGCTTTCGCACTCGTCCATCTCCAACGCGTAGCTGTACAGCTCATCCGCGCCGCTGAAATCAGCGCACCAGTTGAAGATGTTCCCCATGCAGACGCAAAGTTTGACTTGTTCGTGAGCCTCCAGGGCGTCGATGTTCACGGCTTCAAATGCGAGGTCCAGCCACGTGCTGTTTTCGGGAAGCGCGCTTCCGCTCGCTCGTTTCTTGGCGTACAGTGACATGGCTCTTTCCGCGAAGAGTTCTTTTTCAAGGTACTTCTCCGTAGTGATTTCGTGATGCGCAAGGTTCAACTTGGTGTCACGCTTTGAATCGTCAAACAACTCGTTCCCGTCCGTCTCGTGTAACGGCGACAAGCGCGCGCCGTGCGGACACGCTTTTCGGCGCAAATCGTACCACTCGTGTTTCTTGATGTGGCTTAAACCCGTGGCTTCCCACTGCGCGTTTACCTGGTCAAGGCTCACGTCGAAGGTTCCTACCTTCTTACCCGCCGGAGTGGCATCCGCGCCGCCCCAGCCGCCTCGTGGCGTGGGCGCGGCGGGCGCGTCCCTCGCGTCATCCAGTCGCTTCGAAATCGCGATGGACGTCGGCGCAAGCGCGGATGCCCTTTGGAACGCCCGTACCGACCCGTCCCGACCTCCGCACGCGTTGTACACCTCACCTAGACACAAATGCGTCAGGGCTAGTTCTGGGGCGCAGTCCACCGCGGCCTCAGAATCCAAACTCGCCGACCACAAGTCGCCGAGCGCTAGCGACGACATTGCTCGCGCGCTCAACACGGAACCGGCGACTCTTCGGTGCGCTTGCACCAACACCGAACTGGAATCGGACTCGTGTTTCTTCAACTCTAGTCGCAGCGCTTTCGCGACATGAAGAGACGTATCCATCCTCGCGTCGTTCCACGCAAGCACGGCGTGGCGCAAGGACTGGACGGGGTGTTGGGTTGATTTTGATTAGTGGAGAAAAAGTCAGTTTTGACACTTTTTGAGTGAGCTCAAAAAAAAAACTCGTCCTCGAAACGACGGAAGCTAAGAAATCGCGATTCCAAGAGGGGCACTCACCTCGGTGAAGGATTCCACCGCGACGTCGTGTCTTCCCGCGGTCGCGGAGTTCTTCCCGGCGCTGTACATACGCAACGAGGAAACCAGCGTGCCGGAGGTGTCGAGAGGGTTGTCTGTGTCTGGCGGTGAGAGTGGGTAGAGGGTCAATGTGGGGGTGCTAAATGAGACGCATCATTTCGGGTGGGGCCCGAAAGAAGCGCTGCTTCGGTTCGGTTGTTGCCATCTGTAATCGCGAATGTCTCGAAACGGCATCCCGGGACCCGGCTGTTGCGCCCCGCGCGAGCCTGGTTTTGATGTGGACGTTCCCTACACCACGTACCTGGAGTACTCGCCAGCCGTTCCGCCAGCCCCTCCAGGTCGTCCCCCGCCCGACGCGCGAGCTCGCAAACCTCAACCCACGCCGGCCTCGCGGGGATGTTTCCATTTCCTCGGTGCGCGAAAACACCCGCGTGGGTGGATTTCCCCGACCCGGTTTCGCCGGGCCATCCGCCGGGAACGACAGCACCGCCGGTGTTCGCCATGACGTTCGGACTGAGTGACTTCATGTGGTGTCGCGCGCGCGTCGCGAACGCGGGACGCGCACGGAACGCGCCAGGCAAAGGTGCTGACTGCGGGAGAAGGCGCAGCCGGAAGTACCGATGGGATGTTGAACGATGTCGCAGTTTCATGACGTCCTGGGACGCAAAAGCGTTTTTCATTTTAATAACTTTCTCGCTGCAGGTCACGTCACTTTGGAGGGCACGCCAACGCCTGCGCTTCCTCCTCGGCCGTGCATCTGCCCTCTTCCGCACCACATGTCGACTCGTGAAAGCGCTTTGTTTCGGCTCGCTCGCGGCCGAGGTATGCTCGAAACACCAACACCGACTTCGCAGGCCCCGCGGACGACCGAGGCGGTGGTCGAACCTCCAGAAAAGAGTCAAAAGACAACGACACCACAAAGAAGCGAACCCATTCCCGTCCAACCCGACCCGACCCCCGTCCGCGTGCTTTCCTGGGACCAAGACAGTCAGTGCGTGTTTATTCGCGTGGGGGTACCGAAGGGTACTCCGGTCTCCCGGGTAAAAGTGGAGTCCACGGTGACCTCGCTGTGCGTCTCCGTGTCCCCCGAACAAACAGCCGCAAAGTGGTACACGGTGAGTCAAAGTTCGGGAACCATCGAGCAGAGCGAAAACAGCGTCACGCTGCGAGGCGCACCGAACGAAGGAGTAAAAGAAAACACAATCAGCGGTGACTTGACCTACCCCTGTGTCGCGTCCGACACGATGTGGACAATAGACAGGTGCGGCGACGAAGACGAGATCTGCATCGTGCTTACGAAACAAAACAAGTACCTTTCGAGCGCGGCGTGGATGGGGCTTTTTATCGGCGACGAAGAGAAAAGCTTGGTGCAAGTCGCGAAAGAAATGCACGACTCAGACGAACCGTCGCCGCGACACTGCGAGCTCCCGGAAGCAGCGCAAATCGCGGTGGAGGACGCGCGGGAGCTACGCCTGAAAATGGGGAGTGGCGAGTACCGCCCTGGCGTGGATGACGATGACTTCAGGGTCGTGCTGAGCAACGAAACGGTGGCAGACGATGATGTTCATTGATTCTTTCGTGCTTGTTTTTTGCGTGTGTTTCTAGCAGCTTTCTAGCTAGTCTACCGACCTGTTCTGCTGGTCATTAATAAGACCCTATTTCCATCGCAAAGACTATCTACGCGAGCTGCAAGGTTCGTGCTTTGGGCACGTCGTCAATTCAGTCACGCACACCGGACACTCGTCGCACGCCGGACACGTCGCCGGCGCTTTCGCGTCGTCGCTCGCGGCGCTCATCTCATTTTCGCACCTCGGCGCGTCGGCACATACAGTTTTTCCTTTCTCGCACGCCGGACACGCTTCGCAAACCGGACACTGTATCAGTTCGGGGATATCCCCGGATTTCACGCCCCCATCCCCCGTTTCGGGACCCTGCGTTGTCTTTTTCCCAGTCGCGTCGTTACTCTTACCCGTTTGCAAATCACCCGGTTCGGTGCCCGTTCGCGCCGTCGCGAGCAACGGGTTGGTCGTCGCAGTTGCTGTTTTTGTGGGCTCTTTCGTTGGACCCTGCTCCTCAACAACAGCAACCGTCTCCTCGGTCGTCTGCGCCGATGGACACGCGTCGCACACGGGACACTCGGTCGTGACTTGCACCTCGCGGACGACCTCTTTCGTGGGCTCGCACTTCATGACGGGCGGGCACTCGGTCGCGGACGCGGACGCTGTGACACCGATCGGGGCTGACGAAAAGTCCGCACTACTCTGAGTACGCGGAACGCCAAACATGCCCTTGACGCCCATCGGATCGGTCGGGGACGCACCGACAAACGCCCCGATTACGAAACTCACACCGCACACCAGCAAAACCGCCACCACGGCACCGAGATGCCGTCGTTTCCGAGGCGCATCGTTGGCCATTCTGGAAACAACCGGCGCCAGCTGCGGAGGCGCCGCGGCCTGTGATTCGGGGAAGGCGTGAAGCGCTTTGATTTCGTCTCATCACACTTTTCGCGAATCCCTAAATGCACAGATCGGCACATCGTGGGCGCACGGTCGGCGGCATGCCTCCGCGCGGGAGGACGCCCGCGGACGCGTCTGCGGATGCGCCCTCTATGCCGATGGAGGTGGACGCGCCAATCGAGGAACCCGCATCGCCCGCCCCTGTGGGCGATGCGTGGGTGCCCCGAGTGCGACGGCAACACTTGGAGCTGGAAGTCGGGGTGACTCGCGGTAAGGGCGGTCTGCTCGTGGGGTGCTCCACGATAACGTGCCGCCCCCCCCCCGCCGGTTCCGGGGACGTGAGGCTCGTGATGCTCCACGCGCACGAGCTTTTGATCGACAGGGTGACCATCGACGGCGCGCCTGGGAGGGTGGTGAGGAGAGGACGCGTGGTGGTGGGGGACGACGGGAAGGATGTTGAAGATTCGGGCGCGCAACAAGCACAAGCCGACGCCGACGCCAACGATCCATCAACCGCCAAGACGCTGGCGGAAACCTCGGATCCAATTACCTGCGCCACCGCGGCGGCGGAGGGCGCACAGCGTGACACTCATTGGCTTGACAGCGGCGTGGGTGATGAGCTGGTTTTGGCGCGAAGAGACGGCGGGACCATCGCGTCGAGTGTGGATGATGAAAAACCGAATTCGTTAAACGACGACGCGAGTGCAAAAACCCAACCCGACGTGGTCATAAAGGTGTGGTACGCCGCGGGCCCAGGGGCTGGGGATGCGCTTCCCGATAGCTGGAGGTTTGCGACAACAGAAGCACCGGTACCGTCCGCAGACCACGAGTTCGGGTGGTCCGTCCCGGGCGCCGGCGCGGTGGCCACGGCGATTGACGACGACGACGAAACCGCCCGGTTCCTCGTCGCCCCCGGCTCCGCGGCAAGGCCCTCGGGTTGGTTCCCGTGCGTGGACGACGGCCAGACGTTGGTGCACTTCAGCTTGGGAGTGACGTGCGAGCGCGATTTAACCGTCGTCGCGCCTGGCGTGCTTATCGAGGAGTCGGAAACGGATGTCGGGGAAGACGACGGCGGTGGTACTAACACCACCAAAAACACACGCGAGCGCGACCTCACTCACGGGAACGCCACCAACAACGGCGTCAAGCGGTTCCTGTTCGCCTCAGGCGGTATCCCCACGCAGGCGCACCAAGTAACCCTGGTGGTGGGCAAGTTCATCACAAGAAACATCGCGAACTCCAACAACGCGGTGAGCGCGTTCGCGGCGGCGGTTGGGGAGGATGTCGAGGACGACGCGACCCATGGGGATGATTTACACGAACTCAGGGAGTTATCGACTCAAGCTCGAGTTGCCGCACTACACGGCCGCTGCGCACACGGTTTGTTCGCGCCAGCGCAGTACCAGAGCGCTTTGCAAGTTGCCTCCGGCGCGGTGCAGACCGCGTTGGTTTCGTTCGAGCAGTACCTGGGAAAACACTTCCCCTACCCGGGCGGCGCTAAGTTCGTGTTCGTGCCGTCAGACGCGATGCCCACGTGTTGCGCCAACGCGGTTGGTTCCACAGGTGGCGTACACGGCCACTTCCCGAGCGCGATCATCGGCGCCGGCGTGGTCGTCCTGTCCGTGGACGCGTTGGCGCACCCAAGGAGCGCGACGGATTTGGTTTTGTCGCGAAACATCCTCGCCGAAACCGCGGCGCGGCTTTTGTTCGGCGGGTTCCTGGAACCCGCCACGGAAAACGACGCGTGGCTCGCGGAGGGCCTCGCGTCGCACCTCGCGGGCCGGTGCGTCATCGCGCGAACTTTGGGGGGGGACGAGGTGCGGTACCGACGCGCGCGTGAGGCGGAGTCCGTCATCGCGGCGGACGACGGGGTCGGGTTACCACCGCTGGCGTCGCAAACCGCGCGGGTGTGGCGGGGAGGCCGGTTCGTTCGCCCAGAACCGCCGGTTGTTGTTTCCGACGAAGGAACCCGGCAAACAGACGAAGGCAACGTCACCACCAAGGAGCTTTCCGACAGCACTACTCAACCGCCGTTAAAATCTTGCCCTCCCAAGCCCCTTTGCCCGGAAATAGGAAAACTGGTACGCGCCAAAGCGACGTGCGTGATTGGCATGCTGGAGCGCAAACTGGGAGAGGAAGGGATGCGGAAGGTTTTGAGGAAGCTGGTTTCGCTTCAGGCCAAGACGGCGGGCGCGGAGTCGCTTCAGGAAAAAGCTAGCGTCGCGGCGAAAGCCACGCGGACGGCTCGTGAAAAAGCCAAAGCCTCTTCTGAACAAGCGGCCAAGCTGTTGGAAACCGGAGCCGACGAAGCCCAAATCACCGCTTCCAACGAAAAAGCAACGCAGTGCGCGCGCGAGTTACTCAAGCGCGAACGCGAGGAAGCGCGGTGTTCACAAAAGCTCTCGGAATCCCCCGCGCGGTGGCTGCGTTCGCACGGCGTGCTGACGCTGTGTCGGCAAAACGCGACGATGACCAAGAACGAAATGGCGGCGTTTCACGCGCGGTGGATCGAGGGGAGCGGGTGTCCTAAATTAACAGTGGGGTTTACGTTTCGCAAGTCTCGACGACAGGAGCTGTTGTTCGCGATTGAACTCACGGGGTGCCCCGCGTCGGCGGCGGGGGACCGGGTTGCGTTTCGCAAAAACGCGAAAATCGCAGTCACCGTTCGCGTGCAGGAAGCGGACCTCCCCCCGTCGGACCACGCGGTTTCCCTCTCCGCGCACGACCGCGCGTATTGTTTAATGCCCCTGCAGCTGGTTACGAAACCGAAAGACCGACGCACAATCGCGCGGCAACAGCAAGCGGCGCTTGACCGGCAGCAACGCGCGATTGAAGAGGGCGGGTTGAACCCGCGGAGCCTGGACGCGGCGGCCGCGGCGGAGGTGCTTCAGTGGGAGTGCCCTGTGCAGTGGGTGCGTGTTGACCCCGAGTGCGAGTGGCTCGCGGAGGTGGTGGTGCCTATTGAACAGATTGGGTTGGAGGGGATGCTGACGGCGCAATTAGTCAAAGAGCGACCGGCGGATGTCGCGGCGCAACTAAGCGCCGTAGCGTACCTGAAAAAACGAGCCCAAGCCGGAAGCACCAGGTACGGCCTTGCGCGTTTCCCAAATCCCGCCTCCACGTTTCTGCCGCCCCTCTTTGAGTACAATAGATATTAAAAGGAGATACTGCATACATCACAAGTGCACTGTTTTATTGAAGCTGGTGACTGTTTGTCCATCCATCGCAATATACAGTACACCCATACTCAAGACTCAAGACTGACACTTTCTTTTACCTGCACCAGCGCCACGCGGGCTTTGCTGCAATGCGCGGAGGACGACTCCGTTTTCTGCCGGGTCCGGGTGGACGCCGCGGTTGCGTTATCGGAAAGCGCGCGGGACGGTACGCAGCGTTCGAATTTGGCGCACACCGGTGTGACGCGAGCTTACAGGTACGTGTTGCATTTCCCAAAGCCGCCAACACACTGTTTGCCAACACAAGACTGACACTTTGTTTTACCTATCGCAAGGAAACGCCGGTGCGACGCGAAAACCGGGTTACCGAACCCGAGCGATTTGTCCAACTTAGCGGAAAGCGTGGTGGACGAGGGTTTCGTGATTGCGCTTGGGAAACCAAGAGAGCCCGTTGGTGTGGGTAACCGCGGCCAGCACGGCACCGGGTGGCGCACCCCCGTGGAGTGCGTCGACCTTTTAGTCGACGCCCTGGATCACTTCAAGTCGGACGGCGACCCGATGTGCGGCGCCTCCGTGGTTTCCGCGATGTTAGCGAGCCTGGGGCAGGTACGTATTCCGCGTTTCCCAAATTATAGACAACTTGTTTGCCAATACTCGTCCTGCGAAGGGACGTCTTACCTCTGCCCTGACTGTTCAGACCGATTACGGTGACTGTTGTCCATACATCGTCCAATACATCGCGATACACAGGACTGACACTTTCTTTGTTTGGTATCAGACCAAGCCCCCGACGCCGGTGTCGTTGGTCTCCGCTACGCACGCCATAAAGCGCTGGTTACTTCGCGACGCCGCCGTGTGCGGCGTGGGCGGCCGGGCGCACTCGGGGGGACGCCGGGTCACCGTCGCGGGGATACACGCGCTGAAAAACCTGGTCGTGGGGTTCGTGGCGAGTCAAGAGACTACTACTACTACTGCAGCAGTACCCGAGCCCACTACAGGACGGCTGGGCGAGGTAAGCGGTGCGCTCGCTGGGAAGGAAAACAATGCCACCACGCAAAAAAACAGAAACGCCTTTCAAACGCTACTCTCCGCGGCGAAGGAAGCCGCGGCCGACGCGGGGCACGATCCGTGTCGCGCGGTGCGGCGCGCTGGTGTCGCTTTGGCGTTCGCCATCGAGTGGCGGTTCGGAGGCGCCGAAGGCCCGGCGCGTGCGCTCGCGGTGGCTGTGCTGGCGTGCAAAGCCGAACCGAGCTTCGGGGCGAGGGCGGATATTCTGTGGGACACACGGGATGGGTTTCGGAAGCGAGGCGAGGGGGACGTTTCTTTATCGTCAGCCGCGGTGGCGTCCCGGAAATGGGCAACCGCGGCGGTTTCCTCACCCGACGGCCGGGCGCTTGCGTTTTGGACCACCGCGTCGCTGCGAGCCGCGACACGAAGAAGTGGCGCGGAAACAGCAAGCGCGGCCACCGCGCTGTTGCACGCGTTACGGGGAGTAGGGGGGTGGCACGACCCCGCGGACGCGGCGGCGTCCGCCGGTCGCGTCGCCGCGGTCGACGCAATTCTCGCCGGCGCCGCGGCGATGACACAAAGCCTGGACCAGAAAGGAAACGGCGCGAATCCGTTGGACGACGGCGGCGAGGACGAAGCCGAGCGAAACGAGCGACGCAAACGCAAGGAAGAGCGACGCCGGGCGAAGACGGAGAAGGAGGAGCGCCGGAAAATCCGAGACGCGCGGCG
>Ga0209710_1000166_pt1 | contig 72420 bp, 72 predicted proteins | sample ArcticOcean_MG_C_5_FD_187436 | JGI IMG/M metagenome (GOLD analysis project Ga0209710, IMG submission 187436) | Marine microbial communities from western Arctic Ocean - ArcticOcean_MG_CB4_138 (SPAdes) (version 2) | ecosystem: Environmental > Aquatic > Marine > Oceanic | place: Arctic Ocean...
GGGCGTTGGTTATGGCTACCAATGGTGGACGTTTGCGGACGGCAGCTTTACCGCGCGAGGTATTTTTGGGCAAACGATCTTTATAGATCCAAAGAGGCAGCTGGTGGTTGCCTTTAATGGAAATTGGCCTAACGCTAGTGAATCAGAGCTTACTAAGCAGCGATTTGAATTCATTGAGTCTGTTCGGAACAGTATTGATCAAGAAAACCAATCCACTCAACCTAATAGCTAGTGCGGAGTATCATAACGGTGCCGTCCCTTTACTTTACTAACAATGGCCTGCACACCCATCTGCTATTTTCAGCGCAGGAAGTAAGGGCTTATGTACCCACACTGCAAGCCTATTTTCCCGATGCCACTTGGATACAAATAGGCTGGGGTGACTACCAGTACTATGGTAACCCTGAGCAAACAAAGTGGATGGGAGTAAAAGCGCTGTTCACACCCACAGCCGCCATTATGGGGATATTAGGTGTCAATGCCATCCCTGAGGATATCCCTAAAAAAAGAAAGCTTTATGAAATTCCTTTAGACACTGGGCACTGGAATGCCGTTTTGGCCTTTGTCTGCGGGTACTTAAAACTAGATGATGCTAACCAGATGAGAGAGGTTAGGGTTAAGGGCAATGGTGAAGTATTTTTCGAGGCTCATGGCACTTATACTATTTTTAATAGCTGTAATCACTGGACTGCCCGAGCATTAGAAACTGCCGGTTTAACGATGAAACCACGGCGGTCATTTTCACCCAATTATGTTGAGCAATGCGTCAACGCTAATGGCTTTAAGGCGGTCACTAGATGACTCAAAACACGCAGAGCCCTGCACTTATGTAGTTCGAGCCGACGAGTCACTTTATCAATACCGCCAAGCGTGATGGTCCGAATAGACGATATACCTCATGGGGACCGGTGTTTTGAGATAATAAGTTTTTTAACTGGATACATTGATATTTAGCGGATAGACCCCATCTATTAAAGCAAACAGCAGAGGAGTATCGCTTTGGAACAGTATCGTGGAACAACCATCCTTTCGGTAAGGCGCAACGGCAAGGTCGTTATTGGCGGCGATGGACAGGTGAGTCTGGGTAATACCATTATGAAAGGTAACGCCCGTAAAGTACGTCGCTTGCACAATGGACAGGTCATTGCTGGGTTTGCCGGTGGAACAGCCGATGCCTTCACCCTATTTGAGCGCTTTGAAGCAAAGTTAGAACAGCATCAAGGTAACCTAACGCGGGCGGCGGTTGAACTTGCCAAAGATTGGCGTACCGACCGGATGCTCCGAAAACTTGAAGCTCTGCTTGCCGTCGCAGACAGTGAAGCCTCGTTAATTATTACCGGTAATGGTGATGTCATTCAGCCAGAGGATGACCTTATTGCTATTGGATCAGGCGGACCGTTCGCCCAATCCGCGGCTCGTGCTCTGCTAGAAAACACGGATTTAGATGCAAGAACCATTGTCGAGCAAGGTCTTAAGATTGCCGGTGATATCTGTATCTACACTAACCACAACAGAACTATAGAAGAATTAGACTCTAAGGTGTAACTATGTCTCAAATGACTCCGCGTGAGATTGTTCACGAACTAAACCGACACATTATTGGTCAAGATGACGCTAAACGTGCCGTGGCTATAGCACTTCGTAATCGATGGCGTCGATCGCAGCTCGATAGCGAAATGCGCAACGAAGTTACCCCTAAAAATATTCTTATGATTGGGCCAACGGGGGTTGGTAAAACTGAGATTGCGCGACGCCTTGCAAAGTTAGCTAATGCACCCTTTGTAAAAGTCGAAGCGACTAAATTTACAGAAGTGGGCTATGTCGGTAAGGATGTTGAATCTATTATCCGAGATTTAGTCGAGACTTCAGTCAAGCAATGTCGCGAGTCGGAAATGTTAAAAGTAGCTCAGCGCGCAATGGATGCAGCGGAAGAACGCGTTTTAGACGCCCTTTTACCCCCTGCAAGAGATGCTGAAGGCAAGGATGAAAAAAACTCAACCACTCGTCAGGTATTTCGCAAGAAATTGCGTGAGGGGTCTCTAGATGACAAAGAAATCGAAATTGAACTAAGTCAAACACCTGTTGGTGTAGAAATTATGGCGCCCCCAGGCATGGAGGAAATGACCTCTCAGTTACAGAATATGTTCAGTAGTATGGGTAAAGACAAAACCACCAGCAGAAAAGTGACTGTTGCAGAAGCACTTAAGCATCTAAAAGAAGAAGAAGCGGCTAAGTTAGTCAATGAAGAAGATATTAAAACCATCGCTATGGAAGCTGCAGAGCAAAATGGCATTGTCTTTCTCGATGAGATTGATAAGGTCTGTCGGCGCGGTGAAACTAGCGGCGCAGACGTGTCTAGAGAGGGTGTTCAGCGTGACCTACTACCACTGATCGAGGGCTGCACCGTATCTACCAAATTTGGCATGATTAAAACTGACCATATTCTGTTTATTGCCTCAGGTGCCTTTCATCTGTCAAAGCCGTCTGACCTAATTCCCGAATTACAGGGACGACTGCCTATTAGAGTGGAATTAAATGCGCTGAAAGTGGGTGATTTGGAGCGTATTTTAACGGAACCTAAAGCTTCTCTGACTAAACAATATTGTGAGCTTATGGCGACTGAAGGGTTAACTATTGATTTCACCACAGAGGGTACCCGCCGTATCGCAGAAATTGCTTTTGAGGTCAATGAAGGGACCGAAAATATTGGTGCACGCCGTCTACACACAATTTTAGAGCGTTTACTTGAAGATATCTCGTTCAATGCTTCAGACTTGGGCTCCAAGAACGAGTCTATTTCTATTGATAAAGCCTTTGTTGATAAAAACTTGGGTGAACTAGCCAGCGATGAGGATCTAACTCGCTTCATTTTATAGTGAAGTGAGTTCTTAGGGAGACTGTTTAAATGCCCACGCCACAAGGAATTTTTGTTACTAAATCTAAAGACACTCTAAGATTAGAGTATGCCGAGGAGAAACAGCATAAACTGAGGGCAGAATATCTGAGGGTTTTTTCTCCGAGTGCCGAGGTTCGCGGCCATGGGAAGGGCCAGGAGGTACTCCAGTTTGGTAAGCGTCATGTGGCTATTTCAGGTATTCAAAAGTCGGGTAACTACGCCATTCAGATTACCTTTAGTGATGGGCATAATTCGGGAATTTTCACCTGGGATTACCTTTATGACCTGGCTGAAAACTACACTGATTACTGGATTGGTTATCTAGGGCGATTACATGTGGCCGGTCAATCTCGCGACCCCGATGTTCAAGTGGTAAAACTCTCATGAAAACCTCATTAACGCCCCCCTATTGCTCTGCAAGTAAAACAGAATCAAACATTTAGTGAGTATGCAGTCTGACTGATACCTAAACGGCGTAAGTAACGCTACAATAGTTCCCTTAATTTTTTACCTTATAGTTGAAAAGATGCCTGAGAAAACTACACATTTTGGTTATAAGACCGTCGACGTTGAAGAGAAGGCCGGCAAAGTTGCCGAGGTCTTTCACTCCGTTGCCGGAAACTACGATCTAATGAATGATCTTATGTCAGGCGGAATTCATCGCCTGTGGAAGCGTATGACCATTGAAATGTCTGGCGTGCGCAAAGGACATAAAGTCTTAGATATTGCCGGGGGCACTGGGGACCTAGCTGCTAAATTTTCACGTATCGTCGGGCCAGAGGGTACTGTTGTTCTAGCCGACATTAATGATTCAATGCTAAAAGTTGGGCGTGATCGGCTTGTTGACCGCGGTATAGTTGATAATGTGCGCTTTTCTCAGGCAGATGCGCAGTACTTGCCCTTCCCTGACAATACCTTTGATGTGATTACTATCGCGTTTGGTTTACGAAATGTTACCGACAAAGATATGGCTTTGCGTTCCATGTTGCGAGTTTTGAAGCCTGGCGGAAAGCTCCTTATACTAGAGTTTTCAAAGCCGAAAAATCCCTTACTATCAAAAGTATACGATACATATTCTTTCAATATTTTACCCAAGTTAGGAAAACTGTTTGCCAATGATGCTGATAGTTATCAATATTTAGCAGAATCAATTCGTATGCATCCAGATCAGAAAACACTTTTGGACATGCTTAACACTGCCGGTTTTGCAAATTCTGATTTTCACAACATGACCGGGGGCGTTGTTGCCCTTCACCGCGGAGTTAAGCCGTAGTGATGCTTTCAGTTCTGCGCAAAACTGCTTTGGGAGGCATAGAAGCACTTATTGATACTGCGCTAGCCCATGATCCCGCATCAGCCTCAGCGCTCGCGCTACTGGAAGGCCAAGTCCTATTTATTGAGAGTACGCTTCCGCCAATCAGCATAGCGCTTGAACCTAACGCTGGTGGTGTAAAACTTCATGATCAATGGGAGGGCGAGGCTTCAGTGACTATTACGGGAAGTCTGGTTGCCATGGCTGGGGTCGCAATAAATGCTAAGGAATCTGTTTCATTTTCGGGAACTGGCATAACCGTCAGTGGCAATCTTGATACCCTGAATCAGCTCAATAAAATTATGGGTAATCTAGATATTGATTGGGAGGCTGCATTGGCTGAAATAGTCGGTGATATTCCGGCTCATCTTTTGGCTAAAAGCATTCGTAATTCAGCAGTCTTTAGAGCAGATACGGTTAGGCGTGCCACGACAGGTATGGTGGAAGTCGCGCAAGAGGAATTCAACTTGACGCCCAGTAAAAATGAATTTGAAACAAGCGCACCTGAGATTAGAAAATTATCCTCTGATGTCGATCGTGTCGCTGCCCGACTAAAAAGACTTCAGCAGAAACTTCAGCAACATCATCAAGGACCGTTAAATTCGTGATTCGATTGAGACGCATTGCTAAAATAGTCAAAGTGGTGGGTAAATACCGCTTAGATTTACTCTTGGATAAAGAAAAGCTGCCTTTAAGCATCCGTATTTTTCTTGCTCCAGCTGTTTTCTTTGGTCGTGCTAATGGAAGTCGTGGCGAACGTCTACGCAAAGCACTTGAAGAGCTCGGCCCTATCTTTGTAAAGTTTGGACAACTGTTATCAACCAGACCTGATCTTGTACCAGAAGACATAAGCGTTGAGCTCTCGTCACTTCAAGACAACGTTCCCCCATTTTCCTCACAACTGTTCAAGAAAAATATCGAGCTAGCCTTAGACGGCAGTGTTGATGAGTTATTCCTCAGTTTCGAACCAGATCCGCTGGCGTCAGCCTCCGTGGCTCAGGTTCATGCGGCAGTCCTGGCTGATGGACGTGATGTGGTCGTTAAAGCAGTCAGACCTAATATAGAAAAAACTATCCGCAAAGATATTGCCTTGCTTTACACGCTTGCGCGATTAGTCAAAACCTATAGCGAAGACGGCGAACGCCTGCATCCGTTGGAGGTAGTTAAAGATTATGAATCAGTCATTATAGAGGAACTGAATTTACAGTCTGAGGGCGCGAACGCGTCTTTACTGCGTCACAATTTTGCAAATTCGCCAATGCTCCACGTTCCAGAGATCTACTGGCCATACTCTAATAAAGACGTGCTTGTAATGGAGCGTATTTACGGCATTCCGGTGACCGACATTGATCGACTGGAAGCTGCCGGCGTAGATTTCAAACTGTTGGCACAGCGGGGCGTAGAGATCTTTTTCACCCAAGTCTTCGAACACAATTTTTTTCATGCTGACATGCATCCAGGCAATATATTTGTCGATGCGACCAACCCGAAATCACCTACTTACATTGCTGTAGACTGCGCCATCATGGGCTCGCTCTCTAGCGAAGATCAGTTTTACATGGCGCGCAATTTACTGGCTATGTTCCAGCGCGATTATCGTCTGGTGGCTGAACTTCATATTCGCTCAGGTTGGGTGCCTAAAGATACGTCCATTAATGACTTTACCGGCGCCATACGCTCTGTCTGCGAGCCCATCTTTCAGCGTCCGCTTAGCGAAATATCGCTGGGGCACATGTTAATCGACCTATTTACGACGGCGCGACGCTTTAATATGGAAGTACAACCTTCATTGGTACTATTACAAAAAACCCTATTAAACATTGAGGGTTTAGGTCGTCAACTGTATCCCGATCTTGACCTTTGGCAGACCGCACAACCTTACCTAGAGCAATGGCTGAAGGATCGCTACTCGCCTAAAAGTATGTTTAATCAACTAAAGCGCTATGCGCCCGATTGGCTAGAACACTTCCCACAAATACCACCAATGATTTTTCAAGCACTAAAATCAGCGCAGAACAATGGGACTAGTGACGTCGCCAAACAATCAGTTATCAGGCAAAAATCTGACTCTGTATGGGCCAAGTTCTCAACTGCACTGGGATTTGCTGGCATTGGTGGCGGTGTTGCTATTGGATTGTCGCAGTGGCCGACGGTACTGAGTCAACCGCCGCTGATTAGTGTAGGCCTCATTTTTGCGGGACTACTTATTTTGGTACTGCGCTAGCACTGACTTTAGTTACTTCACAACACCTGCCATACTTGGCTATAAATTTTTTAAACGGTATGTTTAGTAATGAGTTACCTCGAAGACATCAAATGGGACAATGACAGATTAGTACCAGCCATTGCTCAAGATGCCAAGACTGGGCAGATTTTAATGGTCGCCTGGATGAACCGCGAGGCACTAGAGCTCACTGTTAATGAAAACAGAGCCATCTATTGGTCACGATCTCGGCAGAAGTTATGGCGTAAAGGCGAAGAGTCTGGTCATATTCAAGAACTGGTCGAACTAAGATTAGACTGCGATAGCGATGTAATTATGATGAAAGTGAATCAAGTGGCAAACATAGCCTGCCATACGGGTCGAACATCATGCTTTTATCGTGTGCTAAAGAACGGTCAATGGCAGATTGTGGATAAGGTTGTCAAAGATCCAAAGGATATTTACTGATGAGTGATGATGTACTGAAGCAATTGAGTGAGGTTCTTAATGCACGTAAAAGTGCGGCGGCGGATGACTCTTATGTGGCTAGTCTGCATCAACAAGGTCTAAACAAAATACTCGAAAAAGTGGGTGAAGAGTCAGTTGAAACTCTATTGGCTGCCAAAGATGCTGAGCATAGTGGTGACAACACCAAAGTCATTTATGAAACCGCTGACTTGTGGTTTCACTCGTTGGTTATGCTTTCGCATCTCGGAGAAGATGCTAGTTCCGTACTTAACGAGTTGGAAAAACGTTTCGATTTGTCTGGCCTTAAAGAAAAGGCTCAACGTAATACTGATTAACCAATGGGAGAAAGATCATGGGTTTTGGATGGCAAGAACTACTAATCATTTTAGTCATAGTGGCGCTAATTTTCGGTACCAAAAAGCTACGTAATATCGGGTCAGACTTAGGCGGCGCCGTTAAGGGTTTCAAGGATTCTATTTCTAATGATCCCGCCGAAGACCTGGACACCGAAGATGCTGAGAAATCTGAGCAACATGCAGACTCAGATTCTGAAAAAGGCTAAATCCGTTGCTTAAACATCAATTAGTTAGCGTCTATGTTTGATATTGGGTTTTCTGAACTTCTTATTATCGCGGTACTCACCTTAATAGTGATGGGGCCTGAGCGATTGCCAGAAACAGTGCGAACCATTACCCTTTGGTTTGGACGTTTACGTCAGTTTTTGTCCGCTGCGCGCACTGAAATTGAAGATGAGGTGGGTGTCGATGAAATTCGTCGCCAGCTTCATAACGAGCAATTAATGCGTGACTTAGACAAAGCAAGACAGGAAGTAGTTGATATAGACATCAATATAAATCCAAATTCAATACTCTCTGATGACCTCAAAAATGACTGAAAAAGAAGATCTCGATACTCAGCCTTTTATGGCTCATCTTATTGAGTTTAGAGATCGCGTATTACGTTCGATAGTGGCGGTACTGATTATTTTTGCCGGACTGTTTTCTTTTAGTAATGAACTCTATCTGTATATATCTGAACCCATTAGAGCCTATCTTCCTGATAATCTAACGATGATTGCTACAGAGGTTACCTCGCCGTTTTTAACACCCTTTAAGCTCACATTGGTATTATCAATGTTTGCTGCTATGCCTTATATCCTCTATCAGGTTTGGGCGTTTTTGGCTCCAGGTTTGTATAAGCGTGAGAAGAAAATTGTTCTACCCCTCTTTTTCTCAAGCGTTTTTCTTTTTTACGGCGGTATGGCGTTCGCTTACTACGTAGTATTCCCACTGGTTTTTATGTTTTTCACCAGTATAGTGCCCGATGGTATTAGCATAATGCCAGATATTAGGAGTTACTTGGATTTTGTACTGAAACTGTTTTTTGCCTTTGGGCTCAGTTTTGAAATCCCTATTGCTGTGGTCATTTTGTCTTGGATGGGTGCTGTAGATCCTAATAAATTGGCTAAAAAGAGACCTTATGTTTTTGTGCTGTGCTTTGTATTCGGTATGCTGCTGACACCACCCGATATTATCTCTCAAACTCTACTGGCGATTCCCATGTGGATGTTATTCGAAATCGGTATCATGTTTGGTCGTATGGTTGCGCCAAAAACCGATCCCGACGCACCATTGACAGACTAACTAATTATTCGAACAAAGCTCGTTTAATCGCACTATAGTGAGTGTCTCTTGCTAGCCTAGATATCTTGGCATTGGGGGCCATAAACTCAAATGCATGGTATCCGCCGTCAAAAATTTCTAGTTGGGTAAGCACTCCTGAGCCGGCAAGGCGCGTTGCATAATCGCGATTCTCATCGAGAAATAAGTCAACTGATCCAATCCCAATGTAGGCAGGTGGTAGGCCATGTAAGTCGCCCGCATGACTTGGGGCTGCGTACTTGGAGGCTGCATAGGATTCCTCCTCTGAGGTCTTTTGTCTACCCAAATAGTGCATCCAACCTACGAGGTTTGATTGACGATTCCAAATACGCTTGTCCGTAATGCTAAAGCTAGATTCTGATGTGCTGGTATTATCAATCATCGGACACAGTAATGCCTGAAAGACGACTGACACTTCAGCTCTATCTCTAGCTAACAGTGCCAACCCTGCAGCTAAGCCACCCCCAGCACTAATGCCGCCTATGGCTATGTGAGAAGGATCGACCTTTAGGGCTTCACTATTGTCAAAGACCCATTTTAAAGCCGCGTAACAGTCGTTTAAAGGCGCAGGAAATGGAAATTCAGGGGCAAGCCGATAATCCACTGAAACCACAACACAACCTATATTCTCCACCATGCGCTTAACTGAATAGTCATCACCCTCTACGCTACCAAAGCAATAGCCGCCGCCATGAATCCACAGTAATGCTGGAAGAGATGCTGGGTGGCCTTCTGGTCGATACACCCTAACAGATATATCTTGGCTATTATCCTGCACGACGACATGATCAGAGCTTGTTACCTTAGGAACCACAGGCAGGGTAGCTGCTATGGAAGCACTTCGCTGCAAGGATATGTACCTGGTGGTTGCTAAGTCAGCCCAAATATCAAAATCTGGTATCGCCTCCAGCGCCGGAATAAGCTCTGGGTCCACTAATTTTAAATCCATATTATTATCTTTCTCCTGATGCAGATAAGAGCTTTAAACTTACAATTAACAGCTACTTAATCTCGCCACCGATATAAAACCATTGTTGACCTATGCGAGTAAAAACCGATCTCTCATGCAGTATGCTATTACTATTATCATTTTGGTAGGAGGCTCTAAATTCTACCCACCCTTCTGTGTCTTTATGGCCGGATCCCAAAACCTCAAGATTATTCCATTGCTGGCTCTTTTCTGACAGTTCGCTAACGCTCAAGTTTTTCGCCATAGGCGGAAACCATGTTTTTAGTAAGTACTCTCCATAGCCACCCAATGCATAGGCGGTGTAGCGAGAGCGCATTAACTGTTCAGGTGTCTCAGCAGAGACTTTTTTATCTAAATAAGGTTTACAGCATTGAGAAAATGCCAGCGGGTTGCCACAAATACAGGAATCGTTCATTATCTTTTATTGACCTAGCTAGATTAAGTTAAAATAATAACCCAAATTGATTAAAAAGAGTCTCCCTATGCCCAGTTTAGATATTGTTTCCGAAGTTGAAAGTGCTGAAATTCTCAATGCCACTAACAACGCAGCCCGTGAATTAACCACACGTTTCGATTTTCGAGGTGTTGACGCAACAATTACCTTTGCTAATGATGTGGTAACACTAAAGGCCGAGGCTGATTTTCAGTGTCAGCAGTTACTGGATATTTTCGCGGCTCAGCTAGTTAACCGTAAGATTGACCCAACCGTAATGGAATATGACAAGGAAGCATTTCATAGCGGTAAAACGTTTTCCTTAAACGTTAGCTTTAAGCAGGGAATCGCCGCTGACGTCTCGAAAAAGATGATTAAAATGATCAAAGAAAAAAAAATAAAGGTCCAGGCGCAAGTCCAAGGTGACGAAGTCAGGGTAACAGGGAAGAAGCGGGATGAGCTGCAGACAGTGATGGCGTTGGTCCGCGAAGCAGACCTTGGGCAACCATTCCAGTTTAAAAACTTTCGAGACTAAGCATCACAGATCAATCACTCTGAGTCGGCAAACGTCATTGAGATACTATTTAAACCTTTCCAGGTAACAGGCGACACCATTACAATATCTATACTATGACGTTGTTGACATTGAATACGGGTGTAGGCGGATATATAAATTTGTCACCAATAAGGTGTTAGATGTTAATAGGCGGATATAAGGTCCAAGCACAAGTCCAGGGTGATGAAGTGCGGGTAACGGGTAAGAAACGTGATGAACTTCAGACAGTCATGGCATTGGTCCGCGAGGCGGACCTTGGACAACCCTTCCAGTTTAAAAACTTTCGAGACTAGATCTCAAGCTCTAATTACTCTGAGCCGATAAATGTCATAGAGACGCTGTTAACACAGTGTCTTAAGTTTTTATCGGTATAGCCCTCACCCGAAAATACGTGGCCCAGATGGCCATCACATTGGGAACAAAGGATTTCCGTACGCCGACCATCCGCGTCGGTTACTTTAGTGACTGCCCCGTCAATTTCATCGTCAAAACTAGGCCATCCACAATGAGACTGGAACTTGTGCTCAGAGCGATATAGTGGAGCATCACATTGTCTACACAGATACAAACCACCCTCGAAAAGGTCAGTATATTTTCCGGTAAAAGGGCGTTCAGTGCCCTTCTCTTGAATCACGTATTGTTCTTCTGCATTTAACTCATTGAGTTGATTGCTCATTAATTATTCCCGTTTGGTGTCGACTCTTTTAAGGGATCATCCTGCACCGCATACCAAAGTTTTACAATACCATTTTGTAACGTCTCTAAGGTATCTATGCTTGAACATGGATACTTGTCTTCGCAATAGTTACGGCCAAATAGCTTGATTCGATCAATCATCGGATGCCCCAAGTCGGCGTACTCCCAATCAAGAAAATAGACGCCCCGATCATTGATAATAATATTTTCTAGAATCAGGTCATGGTGAGTAATGACAGGCGTCCAGTCCAGCTCATCGATAATAGTCGCTGCACACTGAATCTCAGCTAGCCCCTCAAAATGAGCTAATTGATCGCTGTATAGGCCGATATAAGCTGAATAGTTTCTGACTGGCATATCCACTGTGATTGCTTGGATCCTCTGCACACAGGTCTCTAAGCTATCCTGTATATCCGTATTAGCCAAGTCTGCCAGCGACAAGTGACGTCCTTTGATAAGTTGTGTTACCTGGACATCTGAATCACTGTAAATGAGCCTTGGAACGCAGTCAGTCGACTGAAGATGACCTAATAATGCGCATTCTCTATCTCGATCTATTCCCAGCGAGTGGGTATTTAATGCATTGACTCTAATGACCGCTCTGAAATCCCCGCTGCCAATCAAAAAAGACTCGTTTGTCATACCGCCTAGCAACTGCTCTAGAATCACGGGTGATTCGCTAAGACGATAATCACCCATTGACCAATCACGCCAACGATGCAGAACTCTATGCATTAATTTGTCTGTCCTGGAGGACATAATTTTTCTTCCACGCAACATAACCAAGGACAGATAACACGAGATAAAGCGTAAACATTGCCGCGGTCTGATCCAAATCCCGGTCAATATACAGATAAATGGATACGCTATTTATGACTATCCAATATAACCAATTTTCCAGTACCTTTCGTGCCACCATAACAGTAGTAAGGACACTTGCCCAAGTGGTAAATGAATCTAAGTATGGAAGTCTTGCATCGGTGTTAACAGAGAGTAAATAGCCAGAGATAACCGATGCTATCAGTATGACTAAGATACAGATAATATGGTGTTTCGCCGTCCATCTAACGATCTCTACGCCGCTGTGATTAGCACCGCCCTTTTGCCACTGAAGCCAGCCATATACGGCCATCCCCATGTAGTAAACGTTAAGGGCAGATTCCATATATAGACTTACATCACCGAATATATAGACATAAATGGCGGTACTGAAAAACGCACAATACCAGCATAGACTATTCTCACACATCGCAAGTAGTAAGTAGCTTATACCCAATGCCACTGCCAATGTTTCGAGATTCACCCAGTCAAAGCTCATCTAAAGGGCCTCGTAACCAGGAATAATTTTAGCCACATAGACAGCCATATTGTATTCTCGGTAACAGGCAGCAATAGTCTGCTGAACGGCTCCCATAGCATGCTCATATTCGCCCTGAACCACGGTACTTGTTGGAAAAGTCGTAACTTTTAGATTTTCAAAAACATTTATTTTCTCAATGAAACCATCAATGGGAGGAATAAATTCCTCCCGGTTGGGGTACATGCTGATATCAATTGTCACCTGCATCACAACGGCCTCTTTTACTTATTATTAACGTCACATAAATCCTTAAAAAGTATACTGCCCACTCACACCAAAGCTTCGGGGCTCACCGAATTGATAGTAAGGCTCAGTGGCATAGTACTTGCGTGGATCATTTCCAAAACCGCCAAAGCCACGAACTATAACGTCCTCGTCACTAAGGTTACGACCCCAAACTGAAGCACTCCAATCATCAGTACTGTAACTGAGGCTTGTATTTAATAGCTCATAAGAGCGACTTTTCTCATCGTGACTGGAGGACAGGTAGAATTTGTCCTTTCCTTCCACATCCACTGTCCATACAAGATTTTCACTTACCTGTAGGGTAGTGCCTAACGCAAATTGATACGCTGGCGCATGTGCTTGGTCGCGGCTATTCAATGACATTGATAGCGGCGTGTCATAGCTGGTATTTAACAATGCTACAGATCCATAAATAGAGACTATGTCTGTCCCAAGCCAGTTGAATTCAACTTCCATTCCGTAATTGCTACCTTCGGCCGAATTACCAAAGTAATCGGTGAAATCACTGGCATTACTATCATCCCTAGATTGAACAAGAGACTGTTTGATCTGAATATCTTTTCGTTGTTGATAAAAGGCCGAAATTTGTGTGGTTAGAGTCTCATCTAACCAGCTCCCTTTGATACCTGTCTCGATATTCCACATCAGTTCCGTATCAAACTCTCGGTCTTGCGCAGGCAGCGATGAGTCACTATTCACACCCCCCGCTTTATAACCTCTAGATACTAAACCATAAACCATAGCCCTTTTCTCCAGTTGATATTGCAGAGCAATACGACCACCCCACAGATCCTCGTCGACGCTGTGGGCTACACCATCGCTGTCACTGTATGCTGCATCACGATTCTCTAGTCTTAAGCCAGCAATCAGATTCAGGTCAGAGGCGATATCGATATCCAATTGGCCGTAAATCGCTCGATTTGTAGTATCAAAATTGCTTGTAAAGTCATCGTCGTTATAAGTGTACTGGCGCAAGAGTTCCTCGTCCTGATCTCTAGCATAAACACCCAAAACCCACGCAAAATTAACTCTTCCCAAAACACTAATAGAATTTTTGGAGACTAACTTAATATCGAGGGTGCTATTACCCCGGTCCCGTAAATAGTTATCTTCAGAATTATATTCCCACCCTTCACAGTCCTGGCCTGAACATATGAAAGGGAATGCCCAGTCTTCGTCATAACCATACTCAAGATCACTATCGGCGTAACTCATTAAACTAACCACATCAAATAGCTCATTTGTCTGCCAGTGACTGTGTATCGCAAACGCACTAGACTCTTGCCGATCGTGTCCCGGCTTGTCAGACAGAGTCCTTCGAGTATTCTCCAAAGAAAATGCATCATAGCCGTTGTCGGCATCAACCTTAAAAAGGGTTAACTTGAGGCTGAGATCTTCACTGGCTTGCCAATCTACAATCGCCCGCAGACTAAGCTCATCGATGTTGTCAGTGTCATCCCTTTGTAAAAAGTCATTAGTGATATATCCGTCGCTGGTATGGCTTTGCGCAGCCACACGATAATTCATCGTGCTATTTAAGGATCCACCCAGCGCACCAGACACAGATTTAGTATTGTGATTTCCTATTCCTAGCGAGAGGTTACCTTGAGTAATTTCAGTGGGCTGGTTAGCAGTAAGATTAATTAAACCTGCTAATGCATTGGCACCATAGAGCGTTCCCTGTGGCCCACGTAGTATTTCAATTTGGTTAATATCCATAGTGGTAGCTGCACCGGCAATGCCTGTGAAATCAATGCCGTCTACCAAAATGCCCACTGAAGGGTTGAGGGGTTCGATGAACTGACTGCGCTCACCAATGCCACGAATTTGTATAAATCGCCCTCTTGATGCGCCACTAGAAAAGTTAACATTGGGAGCCAAATTTAACAGCTGTTCTAGATGCTTGGCCTGGCGATTTTTAATTATGGAACTATCAAGAACAGTTATGCTAGCGGCAGTATTTAGCAACGTTGTATCACGGAAATCTGAGGTGACTATGACCTCTTCAATTGAGGTTGCAGTGAAACCGATCGTCGGTAAAAATAAAATGGGGATGACTAAAAGTTTTTTCATCAAGTTAACGCTGCAGTATCGAGAAAAAACCACAGGATTTTTTGGAAGTAACATATAGAGCCTCAGTAACAGTTGTTAAGGAGACCCGGAATGAAAAGACGGAGTACAGGCAAAAGATGTCCTATTCCTACGCCGGTATAATCCGGATCAGGTTCAAAGGGTACTTCTCAGGTCAAGTGCAGCTGACCGCCCCTTAGGAATCTCTATGGTAACATGTCGTTAGAGAAAATAGATCAATCAAGATGACTGATATCATTATTTTTTGAATGAGCAACCAAATTTTTTAGTCGCCTTTACCGAATAGTTAAATTGAGGAAATATCAAGTATGAAAAAAATAAATTTGTATCTTATGACTCTTGTTGTGCTGCTGTTTTCGACGGGCTGTCAGAAGGACACTCCGGCATCAGCAACAACGACACCGGTAATAATGACATCGCCAGAAATTGTTGCATTCCTCGACGATCTGTTCTTAGAAGAATTACGAGAGAGTCCTCAATCAATGACCTATTTAGGCATGCGCGAACGCTACGATGAATGGAATGATATTTCAGATACAGCTCGCAACAAAAACCTCGACATGACTAAGCAGCATTTAGCAAAAGTGATGGCTATTGACCTTTCTAATGCAAATGCCTCAGTCAAACTCAGCGTGGAAATGTTTATACAGCAGGCCAATCAGCAAATAGAAGGCGATCAATGGCGTTATCACAGCTACCCTGTTAGTCAAATGCGTGGCGTACACAGCATGATTCCATCCTTTCTCATTAATCAGCACCTAATTGCTGATAAAGAAGAGGCTCAAGCCTATATAGAAAGAATCACTAACAGTGCGACTCTATTGGAACAAGTTGTTGAGCAACTAAAAATTCGTCAGCAAAAAGGTATTGTGGCACCGAAATTTGTCTTCCCATTAGTGATGGCATCTATTGATAATATTCTTAAAGGGGCGCCATTTAGTCAAGGCCCAGACAGTACTATTTTTGCTGACTTTAAAGCCAAAGTCGCAAAGCTAGAACTATCAGAAGCCGATAAAAATAATCTTACTTTGGCAGCATCCGTCGCACTGCAAGATAGCCTTTCACCGGGCTATCAAAACCTATTATCTGTATTGAGAAAGTTAGAGGCAGAAGCAACTAACGATCATGGTGTATGGAAGTTCCCCAATGGAGAGGCCTTTTATAATTTCGCGCTTCAGCGAACTACCACAACTGATTTAACCGCAGAGCAAATCCATACTAAAGGACTTTATGAAGTAGCCAGAATTCAGGGTGAGATGTTAGAGATCATGCAAGCCGTTGGTTTTGAGGGCGATTTACAGGCATTTTTTGACTTTATGCGTAATGATCCTCGCTTTTATTTTCCAGATACTCCCGAGGGGAAACAGGCCTACCTTGATCAAGCTACCCAGTTGATTAATGATATGAACACAAGACTTGATGAGTTATTTATTACCAAACCTAAAGCCGACTTAGTGGTTAAAGCGGTAGAGCCGTTCAGAGAGGCTTCAGCGGGCCAGGCGTTTTACCAGCGTCCTGCGCCAGATGGTAGCCGCCCTGGAACTTATTTTGCCAACCTTTACAAAATGGGTGACATGTCTAAATATAATATGGAAGCGCTGGCCTATCATGAGGGTATCCCGGGGCATCACATGCAAATTTCAATTGCTCAAGAGCTTAAAAACATACCCAAATTTCGCCTCTTTGGAGGTTACACCGTCTTTAGCGAAGGCTGGGGACTGTACTCTGAATCGGTGCCAAAGGAAATTGGTATGTATGCAGACCCCTATTCCGATTTTGGACGTCTGTCTGGTGAGCTATATCGTGCTTGTCGCCTAGTTGTCGACACGGGGATTCATGCAAAAAAATGGTCTCGGGAAAAGGCCTTAGATTATATGAATTCTAATGTGCCCCACTCTACTAACTATAATGTAAGACAGATAGAGCGCTACATCGTTATGCCTTCCCAAGCCACAGCCTATAAAATCGGTATGCTTAAAATCCAAGAGCTAAGGGCACATGCAGAAGCCTCCCTGGGGCAGAAATTTGATATTAGACAATTTCATGACGTCGTCCTAAAGGATGGTTCCGTGTCACTTCCCATCCTAGAAGACAATGTAAATACTTGGATATCTGAGTCAAAAATTTAAAGGAATATACAATGCAAAAAGTAATCGCAATCGTTTTCGCGGGACTACTTTCCTCAATTACTCATACCACTGAGCTTGAGCAAAAAGCACTCAATAGTCTTTATGATGAAATTTGGCATCACACGATGATTTCATCACCCACCTATGCGACCTATGTGGGTTATCCTGGGCAAAACGGCCGGTGGTCTGACATTTCTCTTGAGACAGTAAAAACAAACAAAGAGAAGCGAAGAGAGTTCCTGGAACGACTTCGTGCGCTTAACTCTGAGAATCTGGATGAAGATAGCCTACTCGGATGGCAACTTGTAGAGAAAAATTTGTCTGATGAAATTGACGGCTATGCTTTTCCTGAGGAATTTATACTCATTCATCAAAGAAGCGGTGTGCAACAAGATATCGCAGATACCTTGTCAATGATGCCAAAAGCTAGCCGCCAAGATTTCACCGATCGAATTGCTCGGTTGCAGGGCGCAGCTGACTATATTGATCAAAATATTTTAATGCTAAGGGAAGGCCTGAGAAGAAATATTACCCCTCCACAAATAACGCTCCGCGATGTGCCCGATCAAATTCGCAATACAACACCAGAGGATCTATTAAAAAGTCCGCTCCTCAAAAGCTTTAGTAACTTTCCTAAGAGTATGAGTAAAGACGAACAAAATAAAATTACTAATGAGGCAATCACTATTGTCAAAGACAGCACTTATCCTGCTTTCGCTCGGCTATTAACGTTCTTAGAAAACGACTACATACCCAACGCTAACAGCTCAATCGCTCTTTCTGATATGCCTAACGGCGCTAATTGGTATCGTCACCGTGCTAAGCGTTTCACAACCTCTGACCTAACGCCACAGCAGATTCATTCACTCGGCCTGCGAGAGGTCAAACGTATACGCAAACAAATGGACAACGTCATTGCTGAATCTGGATTCAATGGTACTTTTGAGCAATTTACTACCTTTCTAAGAACAGACCCGCAATTTTATATGACGTCAGCAGAGAGCTTATTAGCAGGTTATCGTGACATCGCCAAACGTGCTGATCCAGAGCTTGCAAAGATGTTTGGCAAGCTTCCGAGAATGCCCTATGGCGTAATCCCCATTCCGGACTATGCGGCAAAATCTCAGACTACAGCATACTACTGGGGCGGTTCTAGCAAAGATGGGCGTCCAGGTTATTTTTATGCCAATACCTATGCATTGGAAACACGGCCTACCTGGGAGATGGAGGCGCTGACGCTGCATGAAGCTATGCCCGGGCATCACTTACAAATATCACTGGCCCAAGAGCTGCCAGAGACTCATGCCCTATTACAGAACCTGAGCTACACCGGATTTGTGGAAGGATGGGGTCTATATGCAGAAAGTTTAGGTGATGAAATGGGGTTTTATCAGGATCCATACAGTAAATTTGGGCAACTCACCTATGAAATGTGGAGAGCAGTTCGGCTGGTTGTTGACACCGGCATGCACCTTTTCGGATGGGATCGTCAAAAATCGATTGATTTCTTCGCCAGTAATACAGCGAAAAGCATGCACGATATAGAAGTCGAAATTGATCGCTATATTTCATGGCCCGCTCAGGCGCTTGCTTACAAAATCGGTGAGCTTAAATTTAAAGAGTTGCGTGCCAGGGCCACCGAGAAACTCGATGAAAAATTCGATCTACGCAGCTTCCATGACCAGTTGCATGAAAAAGGGGCATTACCCTTGGATGTTCTCGACCACCGCACAGATATTTGGATTAACAGGCAATTGTAGCAACTGCCCTCAAACCGTGCATGCTAGTATGCGGCTAACCTCACTCAGAGAACGGCCTGACTGCTCGCAAAGGCTATTAAAAATTTCCTGTACACGCCTCAAATCTCGCTGAGAATTGACACTAAACTTTTCGATGAAACCATGATGTACTAGAGCATCACAGACATCTTTAGTCATTAAAAAAGTATCTTTACCCATACTCCTGAGCATCATTGGACCGCTGTTCCCTCCTAATCTAGAACCTTGTTTTTTTAACTCCAACCACAGACCTACGATGTCTTCTGTGGGCCAATCAGCTATAAAAGCGCCAAAGCTACCATGACGCCTTTGTTGATCAAGTACATAAACCGCGTTGTGACGAACTGCAACTATTTTAGTAAAGTGTCTCACTATAGTCGTATCCTGAGCGAGCTCCTCCAATCGTTCATCACTAAAATGTGCCACAGCTAACGGATTGAACTTAGCAAATGCACTTTCAAATCCAGGCCATTTATAATCGATGATACGCCACACAAAACCCGCCCTAAAAATACAACGGGTCATCATCGACAAATACCGATCATCAGTTATTTTTGACAGTTCTTCTGGCGTTGCAATCGAAGGGAGGACTCCCTCTAATATCGCATAAGACCCCTTATTCGTAGCTGCTAGCTCGTAAAGCGTTTGAAAAGATGTCACTGTTTGAGAACTCCTAAAAAAAAACTTACCAAACCTGCGTGATATCAATAATGAAACCCACAGCTATAAACGCTAAAATCAAACCAAACAATTTGTTAATCCAAACACTAACCTTTTGAAAACGCTGGATAGACCCATAACGAGTAATGATTACGACCACCAACAAATACCAAAGCATATCGACGCCACCTGCAATTAGCGCAAGGGCCATTTTTTCACCCACACTACTATCTAGTCGAACAAACTGACTAAACAAAGCGGTAAAAAAGATCAGTATTTTAGGATTGAACAATGCTATTGCTAAGCCGTCTCTGATCGCTAATACGTTGGATGATAGAGCTTTCGAAGGCACTATCACTTCGTCGGCATGAGTCTCTGAAGAAAGCAACCGAAACGCCAAGAACAGTAAGAATAGACATCCTATTACTTGGATTATGTCAAATATCTGCTGATAATTACTAATAACCGCAGACAAACCAAAGGTTGTTATTGCAGCATAGAGCATAATCGCAAAGCCATGGCTTATTGCCGCCCAAGAACCCGCCATCGGCCCTCTTGCCAGAGTATGATTTACCACTACCACCAAACTTGGCCCTGGAGACATTGCTCCCAATAAGCACGCCACGAACACGGTCACCCAAAAACTCAAATCAGCATTGCCTAGTAAAATTTCATTCATAGGTTTTTATACAGTTATCAGTGAATAAAACAAGCTTATTTTAGCGCAAAGGCCTTATTTAGATTAATGGTCGTACTATAAATTCGTGAACCGCATCACAGCTTAGCGCAATTAATACTTTTGGATTATATGAATTATTATGCGAAGCATTAGAATTGAATGCAGAAATGTAATTCGCCTAATTAATGTTATTTAGGGCGAGTAGATGAATAGTAGAATAACTTAGGATGACCAAATGGATTTTGATAACTTGACAGCCCAAACTACACACTCGGCATGCACTGATGCCGGTATCAGTTTAGAGAGCGCGTTTAATCAAGGAATCGACACGTTTGTCGAGTATGTTACCGGACTCACTGAAGACGACAGGGCTCACCTGAAAGCAGTAGTGTACGAGTATGCTATCTAAGGTTTTGAGATACTCGTTCAAATAGCTCACTACGCTCAGAGACATTCAACATAGCAATTCGCTTATAAATTTCTTCTACCGATTCTGCTGCGGGAGTTCTAACGGATTTACTACCGCCAGTTTCATAGAGAGATTCTGGAGTAATTCCAAAAAAATTAGCAATTCTAACCACTGAATCGCGCCTCGGCTCCCGAGTCACTTCGCTAAGAATACGGTTAATTGTGGGCTGCGGAACTCCTGTAGCCCTCGAAAGCGCACTCTGCGATAGATTATTGTCACGCATTAGCTTCGAAAGTTGCTTACTTATATCTAATTTCATCGTAATCCCCGCTCATTAATACTTTCAAATCTTATTATTCTCATTATTGTAGACCAGTATCCCATCGATCAAAGATATCCCTTTCATTTAAAACCAAAATAAAGCAAATGCAGTGTAAACCGCAGAACGTTCATTTAAAATGACTATCGCAAGTATAGCTATTACTAATAGACAGCTGAAGATTATGCTCGCAATATCTATGCAATACCACATCCTCTTAATCCATAAAGTAATATAGATATATTCAAAAGGTATAAGAGCGGTGCTTAAATCTCATATGCTATTATCCACTTTTAAATAACTTAGCATAAGGGATAGCGTCTATAATGCAATGATACTGAAAATAGCCAATTCATATTTACACAACCAATACTGCATTAATACATATTTTGATGTCCACATTTCCATATATAAGCGTTATTTAGCACCGCATTTAATAACCCTTCGCGCTATCTACTAGCGCGGTTTAGCCGGTATCAATATCGATATTAACCGATCGGGTCGGTCAGTAATTATGCCGTCAACGCCCATATCAATTAGTGCCTTCATTGCCTTAGCATCGTTAACCGTCCATACATCAACCTTCAGATTGAGCTCATGAGCAAGATTAACTAAACTTTTACGTACTATGCTCACACCAGCATACTCCATCGGCAATTGGATAGAATACCCGGGAGAATTAAATAAATGACCTAAATGAACTCTATCAAGAAAAACCAACCAAGTTACTTCACTCTGACCCAAAGATGTTGGGACCGCTGGGCAGGTGTCTCGAAAATATCGCAATATTGAACTGTGAAACGATCCCACGACGACCTGATCTTGTAAGCCATGGCTGACTATTAACTCACAAAGAGCATCAGCTGAACTGGTCGCTTCAGGCTTAAGTTCTATTAAGTAGCGTTGATTTGGTAGGCGCTGAAAAAGCGCCTTTAGCGCAGGAACGCGTAGAACTGATGTCTCGCTTTTATTTGGGTAATCAAGCATATGGTAGCCTGCTCGATAAGACTGGATATCTGCTAAATTCATTAAAGCGATTAGCCCACTTCCATCGGTTGTGGTGCCAATCTCAGCATCATGGCGCACCACAAGCACACCATCGGCGGTTAAATGCACATCTACTTCTATAATGTCAGAACCAATATCAACCGCATTGACCGCGGCCTCTATCGTATTACCCGGGGCCAACCCCCTTCCTCCACGATGGGCTATAACTGCAAAACCAGTATTCTTATAAAAAGCGACGTCATCAACAGGTCCATAGCCTGGAATAATCAACAAGCAAAGATAGCTGATTCCTAGCCCGGCAATTAGTTTCAATGTCAATTTCATGGAGTACCTTTTTAGGTTGTTGCAGCAATAGATCTCACAGATATCATCTAACTCACATGTCTGTTATCGATCAAATCATTCACTACCGCAGGGTCAGCCAGCGTTGATGTATCTCCCAGACTATCCAACTCATTAGCGGCTACCTTACGGAGAATACGACGCATGATTTTCCCAGAACGTGTTTTCGGCAAGCCCGAGGCCCACTGAATAATGTCAGGTTTAGCGATCGGGCCAATTTCTTTGACGCACAAGGCTATTAACTCAGACCGCAAGTTATCATCAGGTTCAACATTTGACATAGGTGTCACGTAACAATAGATACCCTGACCCTTGATATCATGAGGGTAACCAACCACAGCAGCCTCGGAAATTTTCTCATGTAATACCAGCGCGCTTTCAACTTCAGCAGTACCCATTCTATGCCCAGAGACATTGAGCACATCATCAACTCTACCAGTAATCCAATAGTAACCATCAGCATCACGCTTGGCGCCATCTCCGGTAAAGTAGTAACCAGGATACGCACTAAAATAGGTCTCGATACAACGCTTATGATCCCCGTAAACTGATCGAATTTGACTGGGCCAAGAGGATTTGATCATTAACAACCCTTCGCCCTCGCCTTCAATTTCATTACCTTCGGTATCTAAAAGAACCGGCTGAACACCAAAAAACGGCAGAGTGGCTGACCCTGGCTTTAGATCAGTTGCACCAGGAAATGGTGTCAACATGTGGCCACCTGTCTCAGTCTGCCACCAAGTATCCACGACAGGGCAACGAGAAGCTCCAATGACCCGATAATACCATTCCCATGCCTCAGGATTAATAGGCTCTCCGACTGTACCTAACAGCTTTAAAGATGCCCTTGATGTGCTCTGAACAAACTTATCCCCCGCACCCATTAATGCGCGAATAGCCGTTGGCGCGGTATAGAATTGGTTAACCTTATGCTTATCAATAACCTGCCAAAACCGTGATGCATCTGGGTAGGTAGGCACGCCCTCAAACATTAATGAGGTACCGCCATTACACAAGGGGCCGTATACAATATAGCTGTGGCCAGTAATCCATCCCACATCAGCTGTGCACCAGTAAATATCGCCGTCCTTATAATCAAACGTATATTTATGACTCATCGCCGCCATTAATAGGTAGCCGGCTGTGGTGTGCAGCACTCCTTTGGGCTTACCAGTAGACCCCGATGTGTACAAAATGAATAAAGGGTCCTCCGAACCCATCATCTCAGGCGCGCAATCAACGTCGACATTTTGAATGGCTTCGTGAAACCAGATATCTCTAGCTCGATCCCAGCTAACCTCACCGCCGGTTCTTTTAACAACCAGACAAGTATGCACGCCAAGACAGGACTCAAGCGCTTTATCTACATTGGCTTTGAGAGGAATTGTTTTCCCGCCTCGATATCCTTCATCGGCTGTAATGACTATCTGGCAATCTGAATCTAAGATTCTATCTTTGAGTGCGTCAGGTGAAAACCCACCAAAGACCACTGAATGTAACGCTCCAATTCTGGCGCAGGCAAGCATTGCATAAGTTGCCTCTGGTATCATTGGCATATAAATACATACCCGATCACCCTTCTTAATGCCTCTTTGCCGTAAAACATTACCCATCTTTGAGACTTGGTCGTGTAACTCTTGGTAACTAATATGTTTGTGGTCAGTAGGGTCATCGCCCTCCCATATAATAGCTGTTTGGTTGGCACGATGAGGTAAATGCCTGTCAATACAATTAACACTGACATTAAGTGTTCCACCTGAGAACCACTCGGCCTCACCGGTTGTGAAGTCCCAGCTGGATACACTGGTCCACGGCGTCTCCCACATTAAAAACTCAGAGGCCTGACTCGCCCAAAACTCATTGGGCTGCTCGATGGACTGTTGATACATGTGCTGATAATTGTCTTTATTAATCCAAGCTGTTGACGCCCAATCATTAGGAACTGGATAAGTTTTAACGTCGGACATAATTAGATACCTTTCTGGTGAAATAGATTTTAATATTTTGTGCTAACCGTTAAAAAGATTGTCTCTTTACCTTTGAAGCACGCAATTCAATAACAGTAAGTATTATAAAGCCTTGACGCAGATTCAATCGAGTACAAGTGCTTAGAATATATACTTAACGCCGATATTCTCAAGATAAGTACTAAATCCCACACTACTATAACTTGTCATATCGAGTAGGCTTTAGACTACTCTTAATTTTTTCCAGATGCGGCAAAAAGTCGGGCCCTCTGCGCAAAGTGAACCCAGTCGCTAAAACATCTAAAATAACCAGATGGACAATCCTAGATGTCATGGCCATATACTCATCCGTATTCTCTGGGACATTGACCTCCAAAGAGATACTGCTGACCTTTGTTAACGGAGAATCAGGCGATGTCAAAGCAACTACTGTCGCGCCATTTTCACTCGCAATTTTGGCTATATCGATAATTTCTTTTGTACGTCCCGTGTGAGATATCACAAAGAATACATCTCCACCAGCCCCCGTGGACGCAAGCATTCGCATCATAAGAACATCGTCATGAAAGGATACCGGTAAATTAAATCGGAAAAACTTATTTTCAGCATCACGAGCGACCGCGCCGGATGTACCAAGCCCGAAAAAATAAATCCTTTTTGCTTGAATGAGTTGATCAACAACATGATTAACAACGCTGTGATCGATACTATCCCTTACCAACGCTAAATCATTAATCGTGCTATCGAAAATTTTTGGCGTGTAACTATCAACATTATCATTAGGATTTACATTCCTATTAACAAACCGGACGCCACTCACCAATGATTTGGCTAACTGTATTTTAAAATCAGGAAATCCAGCCGTGTTAAACCTCTTACAAAACCGATTGACACTTGGCTCGCTCACATTAGCTTTTTTAGCCAAGCTAGCAATACTGGACTGAGTCGCAGATTCAGGGTCCGCTAAAATCGCCTCAGCGACTTTCTTCTCAGACTTATTCAGCGCTAATAACGCATCATTAATAGTGTTAATCATATTCTGATAATGCATTTCGCGTAATCCCTTCGTTCGGTACTCACATCTTAGCAACCAAAGAGCTTATATTCAAAAATCATCGCCTCATGATATCACCTAAAAAGCTACCATCTTTCGTAATATTACGTAATAAAATAACGATATATTTGATAATTTTCTATAAAAACTCTATTATTAGGTAATTAAACTACATAATGATCTAACCATGTACAGAATTGCTATTAATGGATTCGGTCGAATTGGCCGCAATATTGTCCGAGCGCTTTATGAAAGGCCCGCACTGAGAGACAAGATACAAATTGTCGCTATCAATGATCTCGGTGATGCCGAAGTGAACGGACATCTGTTGAGCTTCGACACCGTGCATGGTCGTTTCAATCAAAACGTTGAAGTAGAGGGTAATGCACTCTTAATCAATGGTGAAAAAATACATTGGTTTAGTGAGCGGAACCCTACGAAACTCCCTTGGGGTGAGCTAAGTGTAGATTTGGTCTGCGAGTGCACGGGAATTTTCACTGATCGTGAAAAAGCCAACCTCCATTTAATGGCGGGTGCAAAAAAAGTACTGGTATCCGCTCCAGGGAAAAATCTTGATGCCACCATCGTGTGCGGTATTAATGACCATACACTAACCCAAGACCACCAGATTATCTCGAATGCGTCCTGTACTACCAACTGCCTAGCGCCAATGGTTAAGCCACTCTATGAGGAGATTGGACTTATATCCGGGTATATGACGACCATTCATGCTTACACCAATGACCAACAGCTAACTGATTCTTATCATCCTGATATTTATCGAGCGCGATCAGCGACCCACTCAATGATTCCTACAAAGACTGGCGCCGCCGCTGCGATTGGAGAGGTCATACCTGAATTAAAAGGCCGGTTAGACGGACTTGCAGTAAGAGTACCGACTATTAATGTGTCGCTGGTCGACCTTACCTTTAACGCTGGCCGCGAGACATCAATAGATGAGGTCAATAATATTATAAGGCTAGCCGCTGAAAATGAGCTTAAACACGTACTAAGCTACTGCGACAAGCCATTAGTTTCGTCTGATTACAATCATATTCCATACTCCAGTAATTTCGACGCACTGCAAACAAAGGTTAATGGTTCGCTGGTGAAAGTAATGGCTTGGTATGACAACGAATGGGGATTTTGTAATCGGATGCTAGATAATAGTCTTGCTCTGTTGCAGGCTCCTAGCATTAGAAGTCAGCCTACAAGGCCACTGAAAAGCAGCTTAGTCAAAGAAGAAATTTATTAAGTTAGGCCGTAGCGCACAAACTTAACACACCGACTCTTCCCAGGCCATGGACGGCCTATCTAGAGCAAGGCTGCACCTCTACTTAGCCCAATACACAGAAACAGGGGTTATAGTCTGCTGAAGCACAGCACGAATAGGTAGCTCAAAACGATCATCTCCTCCATCTGCCATCGCTAATACTTTGCCTTTATTCTCACCGCTAATATGAACAATAATTTGTTCGCTATCAAGCAGTCGAGGAAGAGTCATACTCATCCTTTCATGAGGCGCATCTAATGGCTGCACAGCAAGGCATTGCCTGCCAGACTCCATATCCAGCCCTATATTCAATGCCTCAGAGCCAGGAAACAATGAGGCGGTATGCCCATCATCGCCCATTCCTAAAATAACAAGGGTAAATCGTCCAATGGCTGAGAGGTCTTGATCGATAGAAGTTTCACCCGCTTGAGCAGACCTTGCCGAATTTTTTAACGCGACAAAGCGCGCTACGCAGGCTTCATTAATTAGCAAATTTTCCTGGACAAGCTTTTCATTACTATCTTTATGATCAGCATCAACCCAACGTTCATCGGCGAGAGTGACGGTAACTTTTGACCAATCAAGAAATTCTTGAGATAGCAAATGGAAAAAACCCTTCGGCGTTCGCCCTCCGGATACCACTAGCGAGGCTGACCCATGTTGCTCAATTGCCATACTCAGTAAATCAACCACTTTATTAACCAGTTCGGCATCCTGAGCCGATGTGTTTTCAAATTCAAAAAGATCCATATTACTCCTCGTACCAGCTACGACCGTCATTCTCAATTAAGATCTCGGCCTTAGACGGACCCCAAGATCCTGCGCTATATGATTTGGTAGGCATCTTTTTACCGCGCCATGAGGCGAGTAACCGATCACACCAGCGCCATGATGCATCGATCTCATCGCGACTCACAAATAACCATTGATCGCCTTTCATCACCTCAAGTAGTAATCTCTCATAGGCATCAGCAATCCGGGAGTCTCCCGAGGAATCAAAGAAATCTAGGTTTAATGTCCGTTTTTCAGTACTTAAACGTTCTTTCAAACTCTGTTTTTTAGACACCATTTCAAGCTGAATACCTTCGTTAGGTTGAAGCCTAATAACCAGCTTATTATTGGCTTCACCATCTGTTTCAGGAAACAGTGAATGCGGATTGTCCTTATAGACTATGACTACCTGTGTAACCTTGTCCTGCATACGTTTCCCAGTGCGCAGATAAAAAGGAACGCCAGCCCAGCGCCAATTATCAATATGTACCTTTATGGCAACATAAGTTTCATTATTACTGTTGTCGCTTTCACAGCCCTCTTCTTGCATGTAACCAACAACGGGAGATCCTGAAATCCAGCCCGCAGAATACTGGCCCCGAACAGCATGATCCTCAACTTTGTCTTCGCTGATTGGACGCAAAGCCCGCAATAACTTTACCTTTTCTCCACGAATTTCATCCGCCTGCAGGGAGCTAGGAGGTTCCATTGCCACCATACACAGTAACTGTAAAAGATGGTTTTGTACCATATCCCGCAACTGACCAACCTTGTCATAGTATGACCACCGACCTTCAATTCCCACCGTTTCAGCAGCAGTAATTTGCACGTGATCAATGCAACTATTATCCCACTGAGAATTAATCATCCGATTTGCAAATCGAAGGGCTAATAAATTTTGTACCGTTTCTTTACCCAGATAATGGTCTATGCGATAAATATTTCTCTCTGCAAAATATTTTGCAACATCACCATTTACCACCTCTGAACTCTCTAAATCGTGTCCTATAGGTTTCTCTAGTACTATTCTTGATGTTTTTTCAACACAACCTGCGTCGTTTAAGTGCTTACAGATCGGACCAAATAAACTAGGCGGCGTCGCTAGGTAGTAAATAACGGTACGATTATCAACAATCCATTTATTGAGCGAAGAGAACTCTTTCTTTTGCGAAAAATCGATTTTAATATAGCTCAAGCGGCGACTAAATCGTGCCCAGACTTTTTCATCCCATTCATCCGCTTCAGAGACGTCTTGCAACAACACCTGAATCTGCTTTATGAACTCTGCAGAGTCGATATCCTCTCTCGCCACACCGGCAACTCGAGTACTGTCGGTCAGCAATCCTGCCTTATCAAGTTGATATAAAGCGGGGAATAGTTTGCGGCGCGCTAAATCGCCCCGAGCGCCAAAAATGACTAAATCAATATTGTTACTCATACCCTACCTCACAAAATAGTCTTGCTTTAAATCAATCTCAATGGCCGTGCAAAGACACAGCTGCTCCCGCTAATTTTTGTATGTCTGACCAGCGCTTTTCTCTCACTAACTGGGTCTCGGTGATCCAAGAACCTCCGACTGACATCACATTTTTTAAGGCTAGATAATCCATTACATTATGCAGGCCGATACCTCCTGTGGCACAAAACTTTGCCTGACTAAAAGGCCCTTGAAGAGCTTTTAGTAAACTAATCCCGCCTGACGCTTCTGCGGGGAAAAACTTAAAATACTCAAATCCGTAATCTAACCCACGCATCAATTCACTTGCAGAACATACGCCTGGTAAGAAGGGGACTGAAGATGCTTGTGCAACTTTTAACAACCTATCTGTTGAGCCTGGCGAGACAATGAATTGGCAACCGATATCTTCGGAAACAGCAAACTGCTGCGCATTACACACAGTTCCTGAGCCCACAATTGCTAACGGAACATGCTTAACAATTGCTTCAATTCCAGCAACCGCAGCTTCAGTTCTCAAGGTCACCTCCATAATTGGCAATCCGCCTGCCACTAAAGCTTCGGCCAAAGGTACCGCATCCTCTACTCTCTCAATCACAACCACCGGAATAATCGGATAAGCCAGTAATAAATCATTCATAAAACAGTCCTTACATTTGTCTCAATTTTTTTGCCGTTCCCAGCAGCCCCAGATTCTCATGAATAACAATATAAACGGGGATCGGTTTAAGATAACTAACGAAACGTCCTTTATCTTCAAATTTTTCTCGAAAACCACTCTTGATAAAAAACTCCTGAAATCGTGGAATAACGCCGCCGGCGATATAGATCCCACCCTTCGCACCAAACGTCAGAGCAAGGTTTCCTGCTGCTGCACCAATCCCCTCACAAAACATATTCAATGTCTGTAGCGCCTTGGTATCCGTGCTACTTAAAGCAGCAGCGGTTATTTCAGCGGGAGTAGAGAAGATCATAGGTACACCTTCGATACTGCACAGTGCGGAGTAAATATTCAGTAAACCTTTTCCTGACAAAAGTCGCTCAAGTGACACTCGACCAAATCTGGCTCTTAAACAATTGACCACTGCACTTTGTAAATCGCTGATCGGAGAATAATCGGCATGCCCACCCTCCGTATCTAAAACCAGATACCCATCATCATGGGGAACTAGACCCGCCACACCAAGGCCTGTCCCTGCACCTAAAATTCCTTTAGCCTTATTATCTACCGGCTCTAATCCACCCACCTGTACTAAATTAGAGTCGCTCAGTTCAGTAATCCCGTGAGCGACAGCTTCAAAATCATTGATAATGGAAAGGTGTGTGCAACCCAAGTCTTTTTTAAGATTCGTTTTTGTAAAGGTCCAATGACTATTAGTAAACGCAATAATTTCAGTATCTGCTGGGCAGGCGACAGCAAAACAAACCCTATTAGGGGGATTATGCCAACCTGTTTCTGAGGCTATTTCCTGAAGAAGAATACATATTAAATCTTCAAATTTTGGATATTCTTCCACCGAATGAAGGTACTGAAATTTACTCTCTAACTGGCCATCCACCATCGCTGAAAATCTTGCATTGGTGCCACCAATATCAGCGACCAAATTCCAAACCTTATCCATGTACTATTCTCCATTAAACAAATAAGAAGCACCCTGCTCAGCATTGCTAATATTTTTTCTATTAACGGCAAACAGCTCGCGTCCGCAGCCTCGCTGACCGCTTATGGGGAGAGCGCCTGCTTCGCGCGCATTGATAACGTTCATATCTTCAAGGCAATCTATCTCACCTGTCACCGCATTAACACGAACTAAATCGCCATCTCTCAGCTTAGCGAGCAGTCCGCCATCAACCGCTTCGGGTACCAAGTGAATTGCTGCTGGCACTTTACCAGATGCCCCTGACATGCGTCCATCCGTTACCAAAGCCACCTTGAAGCCCTTATCCTGCAGAATACCTAAAAATGGCGTTAACTTATGCAGCTCAGGCATACCCAGCGCTTTTGGACCTTGGTAGCGAACAACCACAATACAGTCTCGATTCAACGCACCTGACTTGAAAAGTGGCTCAAGTTCATTTTGGTCATTAATTACTACTATTGGCGCCTCAACAATTTGGTGCTCTAAATCTACCGCGGACACTTTTATGACTCCACGCCCTAAATTACCGGTTAGTAATCGAATACCACCCTCATCTGAAAACGCATGCCCTGTCGTTGTCAAAACCTCTAAATCAAGCGGATTTTGGGGCGATTCGCGCCACACAATCTTATCATTATCAACAAACGATTCCTGAGTAAAAGAGGCAAAACACTCACCCCAAACTGTTTTGGCATCAGCATGCATGAGACCTGCGTCAAGTAATTGCCGGAACATGCAGCTTGTTCCTCCTGCTGCATGAAAGTGATTAACGTCAGCATTTCCGTTGGGATAGACCCTTGCCAAAAGTGGTACCGCCGCGGACAAATCAGCAATGTCATCCCAATTGATAATAATACCGGCTGCCCGAGCAATAGCTACAAGATGCATCGTGTGATTGGTAGAGCCACCTGATGCCAACAAGGCAACCGTTGCATTGACGATGGATCGTGCGTCCACTACCTCTCCAACGGGTCTATAATCGTTTCCAAGCGCAGTGACTCTTGCGAGTTGATGACATGCCTCAATAGTTAAACGTTCGCGCATAGGATCGCTAGGATTAACAAAGGAACTCCCCGGCAACTGCAATCCTAGAGCCTCTAACAGAACCTGATTACTGTTTGCCGTGCCATAAAATGTGCAGGTGCCAGCACTATGATAAGAGTCTGATTCAGCTTGCAACAGCTCTTCACGACCAATCTTACCCTCAGCAAACAACTGCCTTATGCGTTGCTTTTCTTTGTTTTTCAGTCCTGACTCCATGGGTCCCGCAGGAATAAAGATGGCGGGTAAATAGCCAAAACTTAATACACCAATGAGCAAGCCTGGCACTATTTTATCGCAAATTCCCAACGCAAAAACACCATCAAACATTTGGTGAGACAAGGAGATAGCCGTGCACTGAGCAATAATATCTCGACTGAGAAGACTCAATTCCATACCATCCTGGCCCTGAGTGACGCCGTCACACATGGCTGGCACGCCGCCAGCTACCTGTGCCGTACAACCAATGCCACGCATTGCTCGCTTGATAAGGTCAGGATACTCTGCATAAGGTTGGTGGGCTGACAGCATGTCATTGTAGGATGTAACAATGGCCATGTTGGCTGCCTCCATCATACGCAGACTCTCCTTATCACCATCTTCGCAAGCGGCAAAACCATGGGCAAGATTACCGCAGCTCAGCTTTCCCCTCTCTGGACGATTATTATGATCTTCAGCAATTTGCACCAAATAACCAGCGCGTAAATCGGCGCTCCGCTTTATAATACGCTGAGTGACAGAAGCAATGTGTTGGTTAATTTGTGTCATAGTGGGGCCTAGAGATTGTTTCAATTTTGTAACAAAAGTACGTATTAATCGTTTATTCTATCAAATATTGACTTAAAAGCGTAATTTAATTACGTATTTAGAGGACTTTATAGTACACCACAGAAAAATACTTTTCCGTGAAAAAGCTTCAATCGATTGATTTATAATAGGAAAATTTGTAAATGACCGTGCCTAATTACTCACCCACAGATACCCTCGCTTGGCGTAATCTGGAAACCCTTTCCCAAGCAGAGGCTGATATTACAATCACGCAGCTGTTCGATACCGAAACTGATAGAGTTGAGCGTATGTCACTGCAGGCCGGTGAGCTATTTTTGGATTACTCTAAAAATCGTGTTAGCCAAAATGTTTTGCAGCAATTAATAGCTCTCGCCAATGAATCTAATTTATTCAACCATCGTGACGCGATGTTTTGTGGAGACCCCATAAACAGTACTGAAAAACGCGCAGTACTGCATGCAGCTTTGCGATCAGAGCGTGCAGACCTCCCGTCAGAGCAGGGGCAAAGCCGTAATGAAATGATAAAACAGCAACTTGAGCACGTGCGGCAGGTGAGTGATAAAGTCCGCGATGGCAGCTGGCAGGGCTCTACAGGAAAATCCATCACCGATGTAGTCAATATCGGCATAGGTGGATCTGATCTTGGACCCAAGCTAGCATGCACTGCCCTGAGCGAGTTTTCCCACCCTTCGATAAATGTGCACTTCATTGCTAATGTTGATGGTGCAGAGATACTGACGACTTTAGCTAGCCTTGACCCAGAAACGACCCTTGTTGCTATTGCGAGTAAAACATTCACAACGCAAGAAACACTGCTTAATGCTAAAACCACTCTTAATTGGTTCGAGGAAAAAATAGGCTTAAAAGACGCTCAAACTAGCACTCACTTTATTGCGCTAACCGCCAACCCTACGAATGCTTTAGCCTATGGTATTCCAGAGTCCCAAATTTTAGAATTTGCTGAATGGGTAGGTGGCCGCTATTCGCTCTGGTCGAGTATTGGGTTATCCATTGCTATCACCATCGGCTTCCAGCGCTTCTCTGAAATGCTGGCGGGAGCTCGAGAAATGGACCTGCACTTTCAAAGCGCACCCATTGACCAAAACATGCCTGTTATCTTGGCTTTATTGGGTATCTGGTACAGCAATTTTTTGAGTGCCCAGTCTACTGCAGTCATACCTTACTGCGAGCGACTAAAGCTCCTTCCCGCTTATTTACAACAATTAGACATGGAAAGTAATGGCAAGGCAACGACGCTTGAAGGCAAACCGATCAACTACAATACGGGCGCTATTGTTTGGGGACAAACTGGAACTAACGGGCAACACGCGTTTTTTCAACTACTCCATCAAGGTACTCGTCTAGTACCCATAGACTTTATCGCGGCGGTCAAAGACTCTCTGAGTAACGATGAGCATCATCGAGTACTCATTGGCAACATGCTAGGTCAGTCTTCAGCGTTGATGCGAGGGCAGCCTGCACCAGAAGATCAACCGCACAAACACTACACCGGCAATAAACCTTCGAATACCTTATTAATGGATTCGCTATCACCTAAAAACTTTGGCGCGCTCATAGCCCTTTATGAGCATAAAGTTTTTGTGCAGGGGAGTATTTGGAATATCAACTCATTCGATCAATGGGGCGTTGAACTGGGCAAAAATATGGCCAATGAATTACTTGGCTCAAATCTAGATCACAGCCAACTGGACGCTTCCACTAAAAAGCTGTTTGACCATATTAGTAAAGTACCCTAACACTCAGGGTGTGGTGAGAACTCTCTGCGGTCTAAGTTCTTTTGGCAATGAAAACGTAATTTTCTCATCAACACCATCTAGTTCCTGAGGCAAATTGCCGCCAAAGCTAACTAATTTAGAAATAACACCTTGCACCAGAACCTCAGGCGCAGATGCGCCTGCAGTTACACCTACTGTTTGAATGTTACTAAACCATTCGGCGTCCATATCGTCGGGGCCATCAATTAAGTAGGCAGTACATCCGCAGCGTTCTGCTAATTCCTTCAATCGATTAGAATTTGAACTAGCCACAGACCCAACAACCAAAACAACATCAGTCTCTATGGCTAACTGCTTGACGGCATCTTGTCGGTTTTGCGTCGCATAACAGATATCATCTTTACGCGGACCTTGAATGTCAGGAAACTTTTTACGCAGCGCATCAATGACGACTGAAGTATCATCCATCGATAACGTAGTCTGTGTTACATAGGCTAAATTAGAGGGATCTTTAACTTCAAGAGCAAAGGCATCATGCTCATCTTCCACCAAATGAATAGTGCCACCTCTGGAATAATCAAACTGGCCCATCGTACCTTCCACTTCTGGATGTCCAGCATGACCAATAAGAACGCAATCCATACCGTCCTGACTATATTTAGTTACTTCAAAATGTACTTTAGTTACCAGAGGACAGGTGGCATCAAATACTTTTAAATTACGGTTTTCGGCCTCACGACGGACCGCTTGTGAAACGCCATGTGCACTAAAAATACAGATTACATCGTCGGGAATCTCATGTATTTCTTCGACAAATACAGCACCGCGCTCACGAAGATTATCGACCACGAACTTATTATGAACCACCTCATGACGCACATAAACGGGCGCGCCAAACAAATCTAACGCACGATCAACAATATCGATCGCGCGATCGACGCCCGCACAAAACCCTCTCGGATTGGCTAGCTTGATGTCCACTAGTGCAAACTCTGCGGTGCAATATCCATTATCTTTACCTGAAAAATAATATTTTTCCCTGCCAGTGGGTGATTGAAATCGACCAATATTTCTTCGTCTTCAAACTCGATAATAACACCTGGGAGCTCCCCATCACCATTTTGAAATGAAAACATTGCGCCAACTTCAAGCTCTTGCTGATCAAAATTACTTCGATCAACCCTCTGAACGTTCTGCGGGTTGTGCTGACCGAACGCTTCTTCAGGTGGTATAGTAAACTCTCTCTCATCACCATTCTCAAGTCCTATGAGTGTTGACTCAAAACCCGGCAACAAATTCCCATCGCCTACCGTAAATGTCGCCGGCGCTGTCTCAAAGTTAGAATCAATAACATCACCGTCTTCCAAAACCAATGCAAAATGTAACGTCACCTTCGTACCTAGTTCTACCTCTAATTTCATCATATACCTAACTTTTTGAATCTTGGTTAGTTAAAAACATATCTAAAATAAGTAATATTGCACCAACAGTAATACCGCTATCGGCTATATTAAATGCTGGGAAGTGCCAACCCGACCAGTGGAAGTCGAGAAAATCTATGACATAGCCTAATATCACTCGATCATACAAATTACCCAGAGCGCCGCCCAGTATTAACGCTAAAGCCAGGCTTTCAATCCATTTAACTTTTGGTAATCGAAAAATCCACACCGCGATAACCGCACTGACCACAGTAGATAGAATGGCGAAAAACCAGCGCTGCCAACCACCAGCATCACTTAAAAAACTAAAAGCTGCTCCATAATTGCGTACATACACTAAATTGAAAAACGAACTAACGATATCGCGCTGGCCAAGATAAAACTCAGCCACCACCGCTGATTTAGTGACTTGATCTGCGATAAGTACAAAAACTGCTATCACATACCACCAAATCGTATGCATACCAGGATGGTTATCCATCGTAGTTGCTTTGTTTTTAGTCTCAGGCATGAGCGCGAACTTCTCCCTGACCTGAAATATTATCGACACACCGCGCACACACATCCGGATGTGTGAGTTGACTGCCAACATCCTCAATAAAATGCCAGCAACGAACACATTTATCAGATGAAGATCGCTCAAGCGAGACCCGCAAACCACTCAGCGTTGATTCAGCAACATTATTCGCTTCAGCGATAGGTCGCAGCTCTGCTTTGGATGTGATTGTCACAAATCGTAATTCTTCGCCAAGCTTAGCCAGTGACGCATACATTTCTGGCTCTGCGTATAAACACACATTAGCCCCGAGCGACCCTTTAATAACACCTTGATTACGCTCACTCTCAATCACTTTATTAATCGCTTCTTTGGCCAGTAGTATGGATGCCCAGTCATTCTGATTAATGCCCTCTCCTTCATTCAATCGCTCCAGCGGATACCACTCTGCAACGAAAACTGCTTCGGTGCGATCCCCGGGCATAAAGCTCCAAATCTCATGCGCTGTAAAACTCAAAATAGGCGCAATCCAACGAACAAAGGCCTCGGCAATATGGAAAAGAGCTGTTTGTGCTGAACGGCGAGCCATACTGTCTTCCGCACAGGTGTATATTCTGTCTTTGATGATATCAAGATAGAATCCACCCATATCTCGCACACAGAAGTTGTGCAGCTTTTGATAAACCTGATGGAACTGGAACTGATCGTAATGCCCAATAATCTCATCCTGTAATTTTGCCGCACAGTCCACCGCCCAACGATCAAGCGCAATAAGATCTTGATGCGCAACAAGATGTTTAGAAGGCTCAAAACCGTCGATGTTTGATAAAAAATATCGAGCTGTATTTCGAATGCGTCTGTAGGAATCTCCCGCTCGATTGAGGATCTCATCAGATACTGTCATTTCTGCACTAAAATCAGCCGAGGATACCCAAAGCCTGAGCACATCGGCACCCAACTCATTGATTACTTTTTGAGGCGAAACCACATTACCAATCGATTTGGACATCTTGCGGCCATTTTCATCGACCGTAAATCCATGTGTCAAAACAGCCTTGTAGGGTGCCGTCCCATTTATGGCTATCGCCGTCTTTAAAGAAGACTGAAACCAACCTCTATGCTGATCCGAACCTTCTAAGTACAGATCTGCGGGATAGGTAAGCTCTTCCCTCGAATCTATCACTGAGGCATGGGTCACACCAGAGTCAAACCACACGTCGAGGGTATCAGTAACTTTTTGGTAATGTTCAGCGTCGGCGCCCAACAAACCCTCTGCATCCAAGCTGTACCATGCATCAATACCTTGTGTTTCTACAATACACGCAACCTTTTCAATTAAATTAGCGGTATCAGGATGAATGACGCCCGTCTGTTTGTGCACAAACAACGCAATCGGCACCCCCCAAGTGCGCTGACGGGAAATACACCAATCAGGGCTATTATCTAGCATGCCTTCAATTCGCGCCTCACCCCAGTCTGGATGCCAGCTAACGTTTTTGATGACAGCCTTAGCCTTGTCTAATAGACCGTTTTTATTCATAGACACGAACCACTGTGGTGTCGCCCGATAAATAAGTGGGGTTTTAGTTCTCCAGCAGTGCGCATAACTGTGGGTAATTTTTCCACTAGCCATTAAATGGCCACGCTCACTCAACACATCAACTACATGCTGATCAACTTTATAAACATGCTCTCCAGCAAACAACTCGACGTCATCCCGAAAAGTGCCGTTATCCATCACATAGTTTAAAGTATCGATACCGTATTTTTTGGCCACAACAAAATCTTCAACACCATGATCTGGTGCCGTATGAACGCACCCGGTGCCTGCATCCGTTGTCACATGATCTCCCAAAAGTATTGGAATTTCACGCTCATACAACGGATGTTTGGCTATCACACCTTCAAGCTGCTCTCCAACGCAACTAGCTAACATTGTGTAATCTTCTATCTCTAGCCGAGCCATAACTGACTCCAATAACACCTGAGAACAAATCAATCGTCTCGGACCATTCTCGGTAGCTACCTGTACTAGACTATAGGCGACCTCTGAACCCATTGAAATTGCCTGACTGCTCGGAATAGTCCAGGGTGTCGTGGTCCAAATCAGAACATTGACCTGCCCTTCGCCGTTTAGCTCGCCAAAGGCCTTGGCCACTTTGCTTAATTGCACTTCATCTGTCACCGGATAGGCAACATCGATAGTAAACGAGGTTTTATCTTGATATTCGACTTCGGCCTCAGCCAGCGCTGAACCGCCGACTACGCTCCAGTAGACCGGTTTGTAACCCTTGACCAAATGGCCATTGGCAACAATTTTTCCGAGCGCCCGAATAATATCGGCCTCTACGCCAAAATTCATGGTCAAGTAAGGTTTGTCCCAGTCCCCAAAAACACCGATTCTAACAAAGTCTTTACGTTGTCCGTCCACTTGCTTCATCGCATAGTCACGACACTTTTGTCGGAATACCGAGTAGTCAACTTTGACACCAGCCTTACCAATTTTCTTTTCAACATTGTGCTCAATCGGCAGACCATGACAGTCCCAACCTGGAATATAAGGAGCATCAAAACCGCTCATAGTACGGGACTTGACGACAATATCTTTTAATACTTTGTTAACCGCATGGCCAAGGTGGATGTCCCCATTGGCGTAAGGAGGCCCATCATGCAAAATATACTTTTTACGGCCACTGCGTGCTTCCCTTATTTGTCCATAAATATCTTTTTCGTACCACTCTTTAAGAATGCCCGGCTCTCTCTGTGCCAAATTCGCACGCATTGGGAAACCGGTTTTTGGAAGATTTAGGGTTGCTTTGTAGTCTGTCGTAGAGTCACTCATTCTAAGTCTTATTCTCAGTATTTTTAATTTGGCTAAACCAGGTTCGTATGTCGTTAACGTCGCGGCGAATATTTTCTACTAAAGTGTCCATAGTCGTGAACTTTTGCTCATCGCGAATCTTGTGCTTAAATTCGACTTCAATTCGTTTTCCATAAATATTTTCTTGGAAATCTAGCAAATGAACCTCGAGAATAGGTTTGACCAAGTCACCCACAGTAGGTCGTATACCTACATTTGCTGCACCTTGATATGACTCACCGTCGATTTTAACCAGCACAGCAAAAACCCCTGATATAGGAGCGCTGTAGCGATTCAGTTGCACATTAGCTGTTGGGAACCCTAACTCTCTGCCTAATTGTTGCCCATACACAACGCGACCTTTAATTGTGAAAGGACGCCCAAGGAGAGCTTTAGCGCCTATAAAGTCAGATTCGCGCAAAATTTTTCTTACTAAAGTACTACTAATACGCTGACCGTCAGACTCTAGCGTTAGCGTATCCTGAACATCAAAGTCATTCTGCTGACCAGACTTCTTCAGCATGTCAAAGTCGCCGCCACGATCACACCCAAAACGAAAGTCATCGCCAACGATGAGATAGCGCGTTGCTAAACCGTGAACTAGTACTTGTTTAACAAATTCCTCAGCAGTGAGACTTCTCAGCGCACGATTGAACTGCATACAAACTACCTGATCAATACCCAGATCTCTCAGCGCCTCAATCTTTTCTCGCAAACGCATTAGTCGAGCGGGTGCTTTTTCTGCGGAGAAAAATTCTTGTGGCTGCGGCTCAAAAACCATCACCACCGAGGGTAATCCTAATTCTTTAGCCTTCGCTTGGACCTGCTTCAAAATGGCTTGGTGTCCCAAATGCACTCCATCAAACGACCCGATCGTGACTATCGATCGGTGGTCGGGAGAGTGCAAGTTGTGCATTCCTCGAATAAACGTCATTTTTTTCTGTTTTACCGCCAACATCTGTACCCTCTGCACCATGCGCAAAGTATACCTAGCAAGACAACGAAAGGTAAGAGACAGGCCTGCAAAGACTCAGAGATGTAACAATTAATGGCCCTAATAAACCGCGTTATTTTCAGTTGGCCTCGCCCAAAGAATTTTCCTATTGATTACGGCTGACGGCCTTAGCCGGCCCACTTAGATCTGAGAGTCTAAATCCAGTGACAAACAAAGTAGCGACATAGGTTATCAAACCCGCCATACACAGGCCTGCAATGCCACTGACACGCTGCACCCAGTCCCCCTGTTGCCAAATTTCTGACTCTAGAACATTAAATTGAGTCACCAATAAGATCAGCACTAACAGCATCGCCATGACCGCCGAAAAAAGACGGCTATAAAACACTAGCCATTGTCCTGAAGGCTGATAAATCTGATTTTTACGCAGGTAAATAAATAGCAAAATAGCATTAATAAACGCCGAGACTGATGTCGCCGCGGCTAATCCAAGATGACCGATTTGCCAATAAAAATGAAGCGGCACTACAAACAACAGATTGAGCACCATATTACTGACCATTGCCACAATGCCAATACGCACAGGAGTGCGCATGTCCTGTCTAGCAAAAAACCCAGGGGCAAGCACCTTGATCAGCATAAAAGCAACCAAACCTATTGAGTAGGCCCGTAAGCTATATGAAGCCATCGTCATGTCACGGGCTGTCATAACGTCGCCGTAATAGAACAACGTCACCAAGATAGGCTCCGCCAAAAGCACTAGAGCTGCCGCTGCAGGCACCGCTATCAACAAAATCATCTTTAAAGCCCAATCTAAGGTCTCTGAATAACTGACATTGGACTGAGAGCTGTGATGCCGCGACAGGTTAGGTAAAATCACAGTCGCAATGGCTACACCAAAAACACCCAAGGGTAATTCTGCTAAGCGGTCGGAGTAATAAAGCCAAGACACACTACCGGTGGGCAAAAATGTCGCCAACATGGTGTCTAATAACAAATTTATTTGGCTGACTGAGACACCAAATATCGCTGGGGCCATTAATAGTAAAATTTTCCGTACGCCAGAGTCGTGCCAATCAATAATCGGCGCTGGTAACATATGAATTCGTCGTAAAAAAGGCAATTGGAAAATAAACTGGACAATACCCGCAATCAGAACACCCCAGGCTAACGCAAAAGCAGGTTGGTCAAACAGAGGTGCGGCAAACAGAGCCGCACAAATTAAAGTTATATTTAAAAGTATTGGCGTGAACGCCGGGACTGCAAAGCGATCATAACTGTTAAGAATACCTCCAGCCACACCAGTCATTGATATAAAAAATAGGTAGGGAAATGTGATTCGCAACATATCAGCAGTAGCGACGAATTTTACAGGCTCGTCCATATACCAACTGGGCGCAAATATCGCCGCCATCGCAGGAGCAATCAGTACTATGAATGCCGTGAATAGCAGCAAGGTCAAACCTAAAGTTCCGCTGACGCGGCTAACCAAACCTCTCACTGCCGCCTGAGAGCCTTTCTCTCTGTATTCGCCCAAAATAGGCACAAACGCTTGAGCAAAGGCCCCTTCGGCAAATAATCGTCTAAAAAAGTTAGGGATCTTAAACGCTACAAAAAATACATCAGCAAAAGCCTCCGCGCCAATCACCCTCGCAAGCACTACATCACGCGCAAGGCCCATAACTCGCGAGAGCATTGTAAAAAAACTGACGACGCCACTAGACCTGAGTAAACCACCGTCTTTTTTGGCCGCGGTAGGCTTGTCGGGGTTAGTCTGTAGAGGATCGTCCTTAGTCAAAAAGATACCTTTAGAAAACATTACTGTCACTGCAGTTTAACCACTGTGATGCCTGTAACCAAGCGAATCTAAAAAACTAATATCATTCAATTAGGCTCCTAACAAAACAACCTTTGTGCCCCAGACATTAAAAGGTTAAAATAAGGTGTCGAAAAGGTACTTAATTGGGTTGAATGTCGTTACTAAACCCTGTATCGTTCCGCGCCTTTAGCGAGTCCATAGTTAGGAGTAAATAAGTTGGCAAATTCAGTACAAGCAAAGAAACGCGCACGCCAGAATGAGAAACGCCGTCAGCATAATGCCAGCCTTCGTTCAATGGTTCGCACATATTTGAAGAAAGTAGACGCTGCGATTGTTTCAGGTGATCAAGCGAACGCACAAGAAGCTTACACCGCTGCGGTTCCTGTCATTGACAGAATGGCAGACAAAGGCATCATCCACAAAAATAAGGCAGCTCGTCATAAGAGTCGTCTAAATGCAAAAGTAAAAGCGCTAAGCGCAGCGTAATATTTTTGTGATTAAAGAAACCGGCTAAAGCCGGTTTTTTTTCGTCTGTATTTTACAGGCCAAGTCTAGAATTTTTAACTTAACACCAAATTATCGCGGTGTATCATTTCGTCATGATCTCTATAGCCCAATATGTCAATAATAGAATCACTACTCTGACCACGAATTTTCATTGCCTCCTCAGCGCTGTAATTGGCTAGTCCACGAGCAATTTCGTTACCCCTATCATCAACGCAGCTGACTAAATCGCCGCGACCAAAGGCACCACTGACCTTCGATATACCCACCGGCAATAAACTACTCCCCTGCTTAACCAAAACTTTTATAGCCCCTGCATCGAGCACTAAACGCCCCTTAAGCTGGAGTTGACCTGCCAGCCATTGCTTGCGCGCGGCAATAGGTTTTTCATTGGCGGTAAGAAGAGTACCAATATTTTTACCCGCGCAGACATCCAGTAACACACTCTCGTTTCTACCCCCGGCAATCACTGTACTGCAGCCAGAGGATGCCGCTATACGCGCCGCTTGAAGCTTAGTAACCATTCCTCCGCGACCTAATGTACCTGAACTCTCACTCACCAAACCATCAAGCGCCTCGTCATTGGCTTGCTTTTCAGTAACAAGCTCTGCCAAAGGGTCCTGATCCGGATTAGCATTATAAAGACCATCTTTGTCGGTCAGGATCAGTAATAAATCAGCGTCGATTAAATTCGCCACCAAGGCCGCAAGATTATCGTTATCGCCGAAACGAATTTCATCAGTAACTACGGTATCATTCTCGTTAACGATAGGTACAACACCCAAGAGCATTAATTTTTTTAATACGCCACGAGCGTTTAAATAGCGTTGCCGACTGGCTAAATCATCGTGGTCGAGTAAAATCTGCGCAGTGTGCCGGTCAAAGCGTAAAAAACTGGTTTCATAGCATTGTATTAGACCCATCTGACCCACCGCAGCGGCCGCCTGCAGGTCATGGATACTATCTGGCCTAGTTGTCCAGCCAAGTCGAGCAATGCCCTCAGCGATGGCTCCAGATGAGACTAGGACCACTTCCTTTCCTTCGTGTAGGAGTCCTACAATTTGACTTACCCAATCATCTACAGCAATTCGATCAACGCCGGCTCCGTCATTAGTCAGCAAGGCACTGCCAATTTTAATGACTAAACGTTTCGCATTTTTGACCACTGTTCGATTCACGCCCTGCTACTCCGCGTAGACGACGTCAACATCATGGTCGTCGTCATCATCGTCATCGTCATTAACCTGAGATTGTTCACGCGCATGACGCCTTGTTTGTGCCAAGTCATCTATACGATCTCTAGCCTCAGCTTGAATAATTGTGCGTCGTTCATCGGCCAATTCAATTAACGCCGGATCTGCACCTTCTCGCTGACGATGATCGTCGATATAATCCATGATGGCCGCGCAAAGTACTTTCGTACCTTGCGACGCTAGACCGGACATACGAAAAACCGGACCTTCCCACCCCAATTGCTCAACCACTCGCTCACATAGCCCGTCAACTTCATCCTCAGGCAGCAAATCAATTTTATTAAGCACCAACCAGCGATCACCCGAGGCAAGGGTTGGACTAAATCGTTCCAGCTCCTTCTCGATCACAATTGCATTTTGCCCGGGCGTAGTCCCGTCATAAGGCATCATATCAACTAGATGAAGGAGCAAGCGAGTGCGCGTGAGGTGCTTTAAAAATCGAATACCAAGACCTGCTCCCTCTGAAGCGCCTTCGATAAGACCAGGAATGTCCGCGATCACAAATGACTTATCACCACTCATACCCACCACACCCAAATTAGGTACTAATGTAGTGAACGGATAATCGGCAACTTTTGGCCTCGCTGCTGACACCGAGCGAATAAAGGTTGATTTACCTGCATTGGGAAGCCCTAACAAACCAACATCTGCCAACACTTTGAGCTCTAGCTTGATCTCTCGAACTTCACCGTCTTGGCCCGGCGATGTCTGCCGAGGTGCACGATTGACGCTTGATTTATAGCGTGTATTACCAAGGCCATGAAACCCACCTTGAGCGACCTTAAGTTGCTGATCTAATTCGGTTAGATCACCCATAACATCGCCCGTTACGCTGTCAATAACAGTAGTACCAACTGGCACCTGCAAGATGAGATCATCGCCACCCCGCCCTGTGCATTCAGCACCGCTGCCCTGCTTGCCGCTCTGCGCTTTAAAGTTTCGAGTGTAGCGAAAATCAATCAGAGTGTTTAATCCCTCTTTAGCAATGAGTATGACGCTTCCGCCATCACCACCATCGCCACCATCGGGACCACCCATGGGCACATATTTTTCACGCCGAAAACTCATACAGCCGTTGCCGCCTTTGCCTGCGTGTATCTTTATCGTCGCTTCATCAACAAATTTCATAGGATCAGTTTACAGTTGCTATAGGGTTTAGTCATTTATCATGTCAAATCGGGTATTGTAGAGCAAAAATAATCGCCCATAAAAAAAGCCCCGCGTAGGGGCCTTTTTAACTGAATGGAAGCGTCTACGCAGACACTACTTCAGCATATTTACGATTGAGCGGGCCTTTTTGTACAAACTGCACTTTACCCGTCGCTTTTGCAAACAACGTGTGGTCTTTACCAATACCAACATTGTTACCTGGGTGAAACTTAGTTCCACGCTGACGAATGATGATACCACCTGCATTGATTGCTTGACCGCCATAGACTTTCACGCCAAGTCGCTTGCTTTGTGAATCGCGACCGTTTCGAGTACTACCACCAGCTTTCTTGTGAGCCATTGCTATATCCTCTTGGGATTATCCGGCGTTAATGCCAGTAATCTTAACTTCTGTATACCACTGTCTGTGGCCCTGTTGTGTGCGCGAATGCTTACGACGACGAAACTTGATGATATTTACTTTGTCGCCACGACCATGAGATACAACCTCAGCAGTCACCTTGCCACCCTCTACTAGAGGGGCACCAATCTTGACTTCAGCACCTTCGCCGACCATCAAGACTTCTTCAAAATCGATATTATCACCAGTCGCGATATCGAGCTTCTCAAGACGTAAGGTTTCACCCTCAACGACCCGATGCTGCTTTCCGCCACTCTTGATTACTGCGTACATGTTATGCTCCAAATAATAATGACCTACATTACGGCCTGATTCTGTCGCGTCGAGTCATGTCGTAAATAGCCCCTGCGAGAGGGCGGCAATTCTAATGGAACACCCCGCGCTTATCAAGTGTTTAAACATCAAAAATCACCTTAACTGAAAGGATCTTTTTAAGGCTCTGAAAACTGGGGCTGACCAGGTACATTAATTGTGCCATGAACGGCTTAATTTAGGCCTCGTTTAGCCAAATTAGAGCCGCTTGACGGCCAGTAACTGGATTCCGGCGATAGGAATAAAACCGGCCTGAATCTGACAATGTACAGCAATCTCCTCCGTAAACGTCAAGGACTCCACATTCATTGAGCTCGGCGCGGGCTAAGGCATAAATATCTGCCAGATAGTGACCCTTTTTCTCACTGACTGTAAACGCGCTACTAATCGCCTTGCGGTGTGCTTGGCTATTCGCATTATCTAGAAACACTTGTTTTACTTCAGGTCCAACCTCAAAGGCTTCCGGCCCTATGGCGGGCCCAAGAAAAGCAAGTACGGACTCATCATTCGGACAGAACTGGGTCATCGCTTTGCGGATTACCCCAAAGGCTAAGCCACGCCACCCAGCATGTACAGCGGCAACCTGGGTACCTTGTTTGTTACACAGTAATAGGGGAAGACAATCCGCGGTCATAACGGCACAAATCACTCCAGCCTTATCACTATAACTGCCATCAGCCTGAGGCACGTCCTTGGCATTTGGTGCATAAATGACATCAGTGCCATGCACTTGCTCGAGCCAAACAGGTATCCCAGTAAGATTTAAACGCTTTACTAAAGCTGCCCGATTAGTCTGCGTGTTGACCACACTGTCTCCGACGTGAAGGGCCATATTATTGCTGGAATACTGACCATTGCTAACACCTCCATAGCGTAGGCTAATAGCAGAACCAACAGAGTCCGGCACCGGCCAATTGGGTACAAAAAACGAGTCGGCATCACTAGCCATAGGCTAAAGCCTCGAGTAGATTGAGCATATCCTCAGGCAATTCAGAACTCCACCCAATTAGCTCGCCGGTGGTCGGGTGCAATAGCTCCAACTCCTTAGCATGCAATGCTTGGCGACCGAATGCTTTAATGCAGCCCTGAAGCTCTTCAGAGGCCCCCTTGTGCAGGCGCAGGCGCCCTGCATACACATCGTCACCCACAATTGGGTATTTAATATGAGCCATATGGACCCGAATTTGATGCGTTCTCCCGGTCTCTAATTTCAGGCGTAAATGACTGTGCCCGTCAAAGCGATCCAGAACCTTAAAATGCGTTCGTGCCTCTTTGCCATCACTTATCACAGCCATTTTAGTACGCTGTTTAGCATGCCGACCCACAGGTTGATCAACAGTACCCCCGGCAATGACTACGCCGGTCACCACGGCCTCATACTCTCTTCTGACCGTTCTTGCCTGCAATTGCGTAACCAAGTGCGTATGGGCCTGCAATGTCTTAGCGACGACCATCAGGCCCGTGGTATCCTTATCAAGCCGATGAACAATTCCTGCGCGGGGTACTGATACTAAACTCGGACAGTGATGCAACAGAGCATTTAAAACCGTTCCTGAGTAGTTCCCTGCGGCTGGATGAACAACAAAATCAGCTGATTTGTTAATCACTAAAATCGCATCATCTTCAAATACAATATTCAACGGAATATCTTCTGCTTGCCAATCTCCCTCGGCAGCCAGTTCTGTATTTAAGTCTAAGATTTCCCCGCCAAGTAATTTATATTTCGGCACTTGACGCTGACTATTAACCAGTAAATCGCCTTGCTTGATCCATTGCTGCAACCTTGATCTGGAAAAATCAGAAAAGAGGTCTGCCGCTACCTGATCAAAACGTCGACCAATATCGGATGAAGGAACTACTGCCTGCTGCTCAATACGCTCACCAGCAATAGACTCAGTAGCTACATTGTTACTTATTTCATCAATCACTAAACTTATTCCAAATTAATCGCTCTAAAGAGCGAGAAGCAAGGCTTCAAAGAGCCTTTTAAAAACGAAGATTTATTGGTTTAGCCAATTCGCTGTGTTTAAATGGGTGCCAGCCGGAAATTTATCCCGACTGCGCCTCTATCTGGGAATATTACATGAAAAACCTATCGCTGATGTTGTTGATTTTAAGTTTAACCCTTACCACCGGGTGTTCCTGGATGGGGTTCGGCGATGATGAGCCTGCTGAAGAAGAAAGTGCCGGGCTTACAGAAAAAGATTTTTACGAAAAAATTCAATCTAGTCTTAGTGCTAGTAACTGGAATGTGGCTATTAGTAACTTACAGCTCTTGGAATCTCAATTTCCATTTGGGAAATATGCTGAACAAGGTCAACTGGAACTTATCTACGCCCACTATAAGTCCGGTGATTATGAATCAAGCATCGCCTCATCAGACAGATTTGTCCGCCTGCATCCTCAGCACCCTAACGTCGATTATGCTTTTTATGTAAAAGGCCTATCGCAAATATCACAAACAACCAGTTTCTTTGACAGCTTTATTCCCACAGACGCTAGTATGCGAGATATCGGCGAGGCAAGAACTGCCTTTGCCACTTTGACAGAATTATTATCTAGATTCCCAAAAAGCCCTTACGCTGCAGATGCACGGAAGCGGCTAGTGAACTTACGTAATCAGCTGGCAAGAGCAGAAATTCATGTGGCTAATTACTACTTTTCACGAAGTGCTTATTTAGCCGCTGCCAATCGCGGACAATATGTTGTCCAAAACTTTCAACAATCTCCTGCCGTACCCGATGGTCTAGCGGTGATGGCTCAAGCGTATTACTTATTAGAAATGCAAGAGTTAGCTGACAATTCAGCGTCAATTTTGGCAGCCAATTACCCAGAACACCCATCCTTGGATGAAAACGGGGACTTTGACTTTGAAAGACGGCTTTTAGGGGATCAAGATTCTTGGTTAGATAAAGTATCCTTTGGGCTAGTAAAACAAGCTAAACCGCCTAAATTTGATAGCCGTATTATCTACGACAAAATGACCCGTGAAGCCGAGTTAGAAGGTGGCACGCAAGACCAGAGTAATGAAAAGCGATCTATTTGGAATAAACTAACCTTTGGATTGCTTGGATAATTTTAAGTATTAATAACCCAAAGTGAGTTGTATCGTAAAATGAACAAGCAAGATATTATCGACGAAATGCGGGTCCTTCCTGCCATTGATCCCGACTTTGAAATTTCACGCAGAGTCGCTTTTATTCAAAACCAACTAATCAATGCGGGTGCTAAGTCACTGGTACTGGGTATTAGTGGTGGTGTAGATTCCTCAACGTGCGGTCGTTTGGCCCAGCTAGCGGTTGACGGCCTCAATCAGCAGCATGATTGCACAGACTATCGATTTGCTGCGGTACGTCTGCCCTATGGCACACAGAAAGACGAAGACGATGCACAGGTCTCTCTAGCCTTTATCCAACCCAGTCTAAGTCTCACGGTGAATATCAAAGACGGTGTCGATGCGATCAATGCTAGCGTCTGTGCAACGCTTGAAGATAATGGCCTATTACCCAACGCAGACGCAGTTGATTTTGCCAAGGGCAATGTTAAGGCGCGGGCACGCATGGTGTCGCAATATGAAATAGCCGGCATACTCGGTGGCCTGGTACTGGGTACCGACCACTCGGCTGAGAACATTACTGGGTTTTACACCAAGTTTGGTGATGGCGCCTGTGACTTGGCACCGCTGTTTGGTCTCAGTAAGCGTCAAGTGCGCCTGCTAGCCAAAACCATGGGTGCGCCTGAGGCTCTAGTGACGAAAACGCCAACAGCAGATTTAGAGTGCTTGAGCCCGCAGAAAGAAGACGAGCAAGTGCTCGGTCTTTACTACGATGACATTGATGACTTCCTTGAGGGCAAGGCCGTCAGTACTGAAGCAGAACAGCGGTTAGTCGCGATTTATACCAACACGCAACACAAGCGCTTGCCTATTGCCACAGTGTACGATTAGTCACCAATATTTTGTCGGGCATGAGGAGAAATGCCGAGTACAAACTCGGCAAAGATGAGCTAACCAATGACTTGCATGCTGGTAATCTCTGGAGCACCAGCCAGTAAATCACCGAACTTTGCGCCTGCGGCTTTAAAATGAGCAGATGCGCCATGTGCAGTAATAGCGGCCTTATCCTCATACAATTCCATAACAACGTAATTACCATCAGCATCTTTACATAGTTTGTAAAGATGGTTGCCTGGCTCATTCTCATTGACTTGAGAGACAAGATTTAGCATAGCGGCCTCAAACTCTGTTTCACATCCGGCTTTGATATTTAACTTGGCAATAACTGCGATCATTGTATTTTCCTTATAATTAGAGCGGCCGATGATACTTAAAAAAGGGGTTGGTAAGCCAGTATTTCAGTGGGTTTCTTACAATAATAAGACGATCGTTATCCAGGGGAGTTAATGATTGGGCGAATGATCTAACATCACTAAAATCATCTTTTTTAATAACTGAATAAGTTGACTTGCTTTAATACTGTCATATTCATAATCAGATGATGTTAGCAGGTAGGTATTCTGTGAGATCTCCATTTGCACCGCATGGACACCTGAGTTGGGCGTACCATGCTGACGCGTAATATAGCCGCCCTTAAACCGTCCATTGTGTATTGCGGAGTAATCACTAGAGCGCATCATGGCGAAAAGATCTGCACTTAACCTCGAGTCGCAAGATTGGCCACCCGCGGTGCCTAAATTAAGATCCGGCAGCACACCGTCAAAGAAACGCGGTACCTCCGCTGCAATGCTGTGTGCATCCCAAAGCAGTGCATAGCCATGATTTTTTTTAATACGCGTCAATTGCGCGGCCAAGGCATCGTGATAAGCCTGCCAGTAATCGTGTTTACGACGCACTATTTCCTCAATATCGGGAACTTTATTCGCCAGATAAATTGGCTGTTTTCCGAAGGTGCTAGTGGGGCATAATTCAGTTTCGCTCTGCCCCGGGTAGAGTGCAGTACCCTGCGGTGATCGATTAACATCGATCACATAACGAGAATAGTTTGCCGTCACCGTCGAGACCGATAACTCACCTAAAAAATTATATAATTTTGGTACATGCCAATCAGTATCTATTAGGCGTTTTCCCGTTGGCGTAAACTGTTGTGCTATCGCACCGGGGACATATGTACCAGAATGAGGAAAGCTCACCAGCAAATGGCTGTCTGCTTCTTTGACGGTAACCACATCCATTACTAAATGACTCCAGATGGCAATATGTCTGCCACTAACGTGTAAAAGTAAGACTCACTAATAATTTTCCGTGCAGCAACAATGTCCGGCGCAAAAAAACGATCCTCAGTGTATGAGGGTACCTTTGACCTGAGTTCTGTAACGACCAACTGCAGTGGGCCTGAGGTTAAATGAGGATAATGAAACTCAACCGCTTGCACTGCGCTCAATAATTCGACCGCAACAACATAATCACTATTCTCGGTCATGTCTCTCAAACGTCGCGCACCAAACGTTGCCATGCTGACATGGTCCTCTTGGTTAGCTGAGGTTGGAATACTATCGACACTGGATGGATGAGCCAAAGTTTTGTTCTCTGACACTAAGGCAGCCGCGGTAACCTGAGCAATCATAAAGCCCGAATTAAGACCGCTATTTTCTACTAAAAATGCCGGTAGTCCTCCATTCATATGAGGGTCCACTAAGAGAGAAATACGTCGCTCCGAAATTGAAGCTATCTCTGCAATGGCTAAAGCTAAATTGTCAGCGGCAAAAGCAACCGGCTCTGCATGAAAATTGCCGCCCGAAAGTGCCTCTAAGGTAGAGGCAAAGATCAATGGATTGTCAGTGACTGCGTTAGCTTCTATTTGCAGAGTACGACCACTGGTGTTGAGTATATCTAAGCAAGCCCCCATCACTTGCGGCTGACAGCGCAAGGAGTATGGGTCCTGTACCTTTCCACAATTAACGTGAGACTCCAAAATGCCACTGCCGTGAAGAAACTGGGCGTATTTTTTAGCCACGGCAATCTGCCCTGGCTGGCCGCGTAGTTGGTGAATACGCTCATCGAACGGTACCGTGCTACCTTTCATGGCATCCACCGACAGCGCTCCGGTGACTAGTGCCGCGGCAAACAAATTCTCAGTCTCAAACAAGCCCGCCAATGCCAAAGCAGTCGACGTTTGGGTACCGTTCAGTAGTGCCAGGCCCTCTTTTGGCCCCAATTCAAGCGCATTTAAACCCGCTTGATTCATCGCTTGTGAGGCGGTCATTAATTGGCCTTTGTAATGCACCTCACCAACACCAATCAATGCTGCTGCCAGATGTGCTAATGGTGCTAAATCACCCGATGCACCTACAGAACCTTTACTGGGAATACAGGGCAGTATGTCCTCATGATAGAAACTGATGAGTAACTCCACTACTGATGATCGGACGCCCGAATGACCCTGAGACAGGCTAATGACCTTTAGAGCGATGATCAATCTTACGGCGGCAGAATCAATCAACTTGCCCACACCTGTGCAGTGCGATAGCACTAAATTACGCTGTAACAAAGCAAGCTGGTCGTCCTCAACACGTGTCTGTGCCAATAGACCAAACCCAGTATTGATACCGTAGGCGGCATCGCCTTTGTCGACAATCTTTTGGACGGCAATCGCGCCTGTGTCAATATCCTCCCAAGCTTGCTCGTAAAGATCAAAGGAATAATAGTTAATATAAATATCCCGTAACTGTGCGAGCGACACTAAGCCTGGCTCTAGGGTCACCGTCTCTTTTTTGGTGTTAGATTGTGACATTGAAATTCCCTCTAATCCTTTAAGCTGCTGTTAGCGATGCCAAGCATAGGCACATTAAGTCCCTTTTCCTCTGCACAGGCCACAGCATCCTCATAACCCGCGTCAGCATGCCGAACCACGCCTGTTGCAGGATCATTCCATAACACTCTTTCAAGACGCTTAGCGGCTTTCTCAGTACCATCTGCAACAATTACAACACCTGAGTGTTGCGAATAACCCATGCCTACGCCACCGCCATGATGTATCGACACCCAAGTGGCACCGCTGGCTGTGTTGAGCAATGCATTAAGCAGTGGCCAATCAGATACCGCATCAGAGCCATCAAGCATAGATTCTGTTTCACGATTAGGGCTGGCAACGGACCCTGCATCGAGATGGTCACGACCAATCACGATGGGCGCTTTTAGTTCACCACTGGCGACCATTTCATTAAAGGCCATGGCCAGCCGATGACGCTGTCCTAAACCCACCCAACAAATACGTGCTGGCAGACCTTGAAAGCTGATGCGTTCGCGCGCCATGTCCAACCAGTTGTGTAGATGCTTATCATCGGGTATCAGCTCTTTCACCTTGGCATCAGTTTTATAAATATCTTCTGGGTCACCACTGAGTGCAACCCAGCGGAACGGACCAATACCACGGCAAAATAACGGTCGTATGTAGGCGGGAACGAAGCCGGGGAAATCAAAAGCATTTTTCACTCCTGCATTGAGTGCTTCTTGACGAATATTGTTGCCATAATCAAAGGTGGGAATACCCATCTCATGGAAATCTAACAGTGCCTGTACGTGAATGGCCATGGATTTACGTGATTGTTCGGCGACCAATACTTGATCACTAGATTGTAACTGTCGCCATTTTTCTGCGGTCCAACCAATGGGTAGGTAACCATGAATAGGATCGTGCGCCGAAGTCTGATCAGTAACCGCATCTGGCCGTATTCCACGCGCTACCATTTCTGGAAGAAGCTCTGCAGCGTTACCCAAAAGCCCTACTGAGACCACTTCTCCAGCACTAATGGCTTCATTGATAATGGTAAGTGCGTCATCAAGCGTGTAGGCCTTTTTATCTAAGTAACCAGTACGTAGTCGAAAATCAATATGTTTTTCCTGGCATTCAATGGTCAGACTACAGGCACCTGCTAAGGTGGCTGCCAATGGTTGCGCGCCGCCCATACCTCCTAATCCAGCCGTTAAAATCCATCGCCCGGAGAGATCACCGTCGTAATGTTGTCGTCCCATTTCAACAAAAGTTTCGTAGGTTCCCTGAACTATGCCCTGGCTGCCAATGTAAATCCAAGAACCTGCAGTCATCTGGCCATACATGGCCAAACCTTTACGATCGAGCTCGTTAAAATGTTCCCAGGTCGCCCAGTGCGGCACTAAATTAGAATTAGCAATTAGTACGCGCGGCGCCTCAGTGTGAGTTTTAGCAACCATCACAGGTTTACCACTCTGCACTAACAACGTCTCATCTTCATTGAGGGCACGTAAGCACTCGACGATTTTATCAAAACTCTGCCAATCTCTAGCGGCCTTGCCTATACCCCCGTAAACCACCAAATCTTCAGGCCTCTCGGCCACATCCGGATGAAGATTATTCATCAACATGCGTAATGGCGCTTCTGTCGTCCAGTGTTTGGCGGTCATTTCAGTACCCGTTGGGGCTTTAACCTCGCGCGATCCTTTGCCTAAAATTTGATCAGTCATAGCCTAGCCTCTAAAATAATACGTGGTAGTGATTCCTGCAATCTGTACAGTGTTGTCTATACAAGTAAAGATATTCTATACTCTTGCTCGACGCAAGAATTTTTATGGGTTTACACAAACCTATCTATGGCGACTTAATTAAGCGAGATAAAACGATGGCTCAGCACGACACTTTATGGCTCAACGGCACACTTTCTATTATTACTGAGAAAGGTGTTCCGGAAACGCTGGAAGCAGCGGCTATTGCTTGCAAAGACGGACTCATCAGCCTTGTATCACCGATGCAAAATCTTACTGAGTCGCCAAATAACCTTGCTGACAACGTCGTTGATCTGCACGGTAAATGTCTCACGCCGGGGTTAATTGATTGTCATAGTCATCTTGTGTTTGGCGGTAATCGCGCCGAAGAATTTAACCTGCGCTTACAAGGCCACTCCTATGAACAAATAGCTAAGCAAGGTGGCGGCATAATGAGTACCGTTAACCATACTCGTGCAGCAACCGAACAACAGCTAGAGCATGAGGCACGAAAAAGATTAGCACTGCTGGTCAGTGATGGGGTAACCAGCATCGAAATAAAATCAGGTTACGGTCTCACCTTAGATGATGAAGCCAAAATGCTGAGAGTAGCGAGAAGATTGGGAGAATCCACTCCAGTTACAGTCACCACTACGTTTTTAGGTGCCCATGCCCTGCCCCCTGAGTATGCCAATAATCGCTCAGGCTACATTGATTTAGTATGCAATGACATGTTGCCCAAACTATACGAGGAAGGTCTTATTGATGCGGTTGATGCCTTCTGTGAAAGTATTGCTTTTTCCACTGATGAAGTTGAACACGTTTTTAGAGCTGCCACCAAGCTTGGACTTCCGGTCAAACTGCACGCCGAACAGCTATCTGACAGCGGAGGCGCTGCACTTGCCGCTAGATATAGCGCTCTCTCTGCTGACCATCTTGAGTATCTTAGCGAGTCAGGCGTGCGTGCTATGGCCGCCAGCGGTAGTGTTGCAGTGCTGCTACCTGGCGCTTTTTACATGCTTCGAGAGACGCAAAAACCCCCGGTGCAACTGCTGCGTGATCACCATGTTCCCATCGCGTTAGCCACTGACATAAATCCCGGTAGTTCGCCGGTGTTGTCGGCACGGTTGATGATGGTACTTGGGTGTCAGGAGTTCGGTTTGACACCCGAAGAAGCGCTGCGCGGAATGACCATTAATGCCGCCAAGGCACTGGGAAAATCCGATTCAATCGGCTCATTAGAGATAGGTAAAGCAGCAGACTTAACTATATGGGACGTTCAGCAACCCTCTGAATTAGCCTACTGGTTAGGGGGTAATAAAGCCGAATCTGTTATTAAAGCAGGCAACTGTATTTATCAACGTCCTGAAAACTTAGATGTTTAGGCAATAACTACTCTTTTTGGATGGTTTCGGTCAAGGAGAAAGACTGCGCCGAATGATACAGATGGGCCACCGAAATTAAGTTGCCCGAAGACCAAGTACGTCGATCTAGAATCAGGCAAGGAACATTGTCATCCATTTTCAGCAATGTCTTAATGGTTTTACTTGGCATCGCTGCGCGAACAGTGTGTTCAACCTTATGCAATGGCACATTGGTTAGCAGATACTCTGCTGGAGTCGTCAGCTTAAGATCAATCTGGATATACTCTGGCGCTGCCTGCGCATTGACATAGCGATCCTCAACCTGAAGCATTTTTCCATCTTCCTGGTGCACAATAGTGGTGTGATAAACCGTCTTCACACTACGTGACAGCTCCATTTTCGTGGCGATGGCAGCAGTTAAAGCAATTGCACTATGGGTGACAACAATATTGCTGTAGCTGTGCCCCCTTTCACGCACCTCTTCAGCTATATTTCGGACCTCTACCAAGTGACCTTTAGTTTGAGCTTCTGTAACAAAAGTGCCCACCCCCGCGACTCTAGTGAGAATCCCCTCAGCGGCCAACTCCTTGAGAGCTCTGTTAGCAGTCATCCTAGACACTTTTAGTTCTGCGACCAACTCATTCTCCGAGGGCACTCTGCTACTGGAGGCTAATTCGCCTTGTTCAATTTTCTTCAATATATGCGCTTTTACTTTTTGATAAAGAGGCGCAATAGAATTAGTAGCGTGGATCATAAATAGTCACTCAAACAACAAAAAATAGGTTTCCTGTCTATACAGGCTTCCGTTATATTATCAAGGCCGGCAACCAACAAGCAACCTTAGGGTCAGACATTATTTATGCCACAACAGACTTATTTTATTAACAACGCATTTTTAGGCGATCACTGGGTACAAAATGTTCGCCTTACTGTGGACAACATGGGCATTATTTCGGGTCTACAAAAAGGGGGTCCTGCTGAGCAAGGCGATCAACGACTTGGCACGGTGGTTCCGGGTCTCGTTAACTGCCATAGTCATGCTTTTCAGCGCGCAATGGCGGGCCTTACCGAATACCAGAATTCGCCCACAGACACGTTTTGGTCATGGCGCAACACGATGTATCGTTTTGCTAACTTAGTGTCACCTGAGGATCTTCAAGCTATTGCCTGTTATCTCTATCTGGAAATGATCAAGCAGGGTTACACCAGTGTTGCTGAATTTCATTATGTGCATCATCAGCCGAACGGAGCAGCCTATTCTTGTGTCAGCCAATTATCACAGTCAATTATCAATGCCGCTAATATCACCGGCATTAACTTGACTCTACTGCCCGTACTTTACATGACAGCAGGATTTGACGGTCAACCCCTGCTCGAGCAACAAAAACGCTTTGGTAACTCTGTAGCTCGCTATATCGATATTCAGAATGACGCAGCCCAGTATTGCGCTGATCAATCTCAGCACAATGTCGGAATAGCCCTGCATAGTCTGCGTGCAGTTCCGGCAGAGCCCATGAGCGAGGTGATTAATTATTTTGCTAACAACAGTTCAGTCTGCCCAATTCATATTCATATTTCTGAACAGACACAAGAAGTAGAGCAATCGATAGCGTCACTCAGAAAACGGCCCGTAGAGTGGTTGTTAGATAATTATTCGGTCGACAAGCAGTGGTGTCTTATTCATGCAACACACATGACGCCGCAAGAAACAAAAGCGTTAGCTAGATCTGGGGCGACCGTCGGCATTTGTCCCACCACCGAGGCCAATCTTGGTGATGGATTATTTCCTCTGCGTAACTACCTAGACCACGGCGGGCACATCGCTGTTGGCTCTGATGGCAATACTTGCACTAACCCCATGGAAGAGTTGCGTTGGCTAGAATATGGTCAACGTCTAGCCACGCGTACCCGCAACATCACTTCTGACAATACTCAGCTACATACCGGAACTAGTCTTTATGCCCGCGGCCTTGCTGGAGGTGGTCGTGCCATTGGACAAAAAACCGGTAAGCTTAAATTGGGATATCGGGCTGATCTTATTGTTTTAGAGGATGATTCAGTAGATCTTGCCAATATTGCAACAGGGTCTATTTTAGATGTACTTATTTTCGGTACAAGCCAGTCTTTAATTAAAGACGTAATGGTCAATGGCCAGTGGAAAATTACTGATTATCACCATGCCGAGGAAGAGCACATAAAAAGCGCCTTTATTGCAGCAACTCGGGCTCTACGAGCCTAATTCAATCCGGGTTTTTTCATTCAATCGGTATCATGTTAGAGCGGCAAGGCAGTGGTGCACTTGATCTCTTCCATGACGAAGCCAGCGGTCACATCAAACAAATCGACTTTAATGAGTTCTTTATAAAGTCTGTCATAATCTGGCATATCTCTAACAATAGCCTTTAGTAAGTAATCCGCTTCACCACCCATTCGATAAGCCTCAAGAATACCTGGAATCGCCATAACCGCATCTTTGAATTGACTCGCCCATCGCTCATTATGCATATTGGTCTTGATAGAAATAAAGACTGTCAGCGATAAGCCAAGAGTCTTGGCATCTAACAGAGTAATTCGCCCTTTAATGACACCTTCTTTCTCTAATTTTTGAACCCGTCGCCAACAGGCTGATTTTGAAATATTGACTTTATCCGCTAAATCACCCACCGACAATGTCGCGTTCGTTTGTAAACGTCTAAGAATTTCTTTATCTATAAGATCCATACTTAAAATATACCTTTAATTCACTTATTCGATTAATTATGCACCAAAAAACCATTATTTAGTATTTAATGAAATTATGTTTCGTTATTTTATTAAAATATGGCTTTATTAGACACCATGTTTCATGCCTTATTGATTAGACTAATACCATCAGTTCGCTAAGGTTAATCCTGTATGAATGCTCTCATAAACTACGTTCGGCGCTCTATTATTGGCGATCGACAATCCATTCAAACGCCCTTTGGAGAAAAACCGTTAGTTTATGCCGATTACGTTGCTTCTGGACGCAGCCTAACTTTTATTGAAGATTATATTCGCGACCATGTTCTACCCTATTATGCCAACACTCATACTGAAGCCTCCTTTACCGGTGCACAGATAACCACCCTACGTGAACAGGCTCGGCAAGAGATAAAGCGTTCATTAAATTGCCAGTCCGATGACCAAGTGCTCTTTTGTGGGTCTGGCGCTACAGCCGTCATTAACAAGCTAATAGATATTCTTAATCTTCGTCTACCGCAAGAGTTGTCAAAACGCTACTTAGCGGACGCCCGTATCAATGATAGCGAGCGCCCAGTGGTCTTTGTAGGTCCCTATGAGCACCACTCCAACGAACTGCCTTGGCGTGAAAGTATCGCTGAAGTAATATGCATTCCATTGACAGAATCTGGTGAGATAGACCTGAGTGTTTTAGAACAAAAACTCAAAGACAACGCGCATCGATCGTTACTGATAGGTAGTTTTTCAGCGGCGTCTAACGTGACTGGTATCAAAAGCGATATTGCGGCGATAACTAAAATGTTAAAGCAATATAGTGCTTTAACATTTTGGGATTATGCCGCGGCTGCTCCTTATGTCGACATCAACATGAATGGCGCCAGCCCAAAGGACGCGATATTTATTTCACCACACAAATTTATTGGTGGGCCGGGCACACCAGGAATATTAGTGATAAAAAAAAGCCTCTTGAAAAATGCTATACCGGCCGTCGTTGGCGGTGGAACGGTGCTGTATGTGACACCGAAAGATCATGTTTATGTGGAGCACAGTGAACGTCGTGAAGAAGGTGGAACTCCTGCCATTGTGGAGTCAATTCGTGCGGGCCTAGTATTTAAGCTCAAAAGAGAAGTCGGCGTAAACGAGATAGAGCGCTTAGAGGGTAGCTTCATACAGCGGGCCATTAAGCGCTTTCAGGCATGCCCCAATCTTGAAATTCTGGGTAACCCTTCCACTCGTCGCATAGCTATTATGGCACTTCGCTTTAAGCACGATGATAAAGACTTACACTATGGATTCATTGTGTCTTTGCTTAATGATCTATTTGGCATCCAAGTGCGCGGAGGCTGCTCTTGTGCGGGCCCCTACGGTCATAGCCTGCTTGGCATCGACATGCCCTATAGTCGTGCCATCGAGTCGGAAATTAAACAGGGTAATATGTTGTTGCGCCCCGGCTGGGTGCGTCTCAATTTTAATTATTTTATTGATGAACAGGAGTTTGAGTACTTACTAAAAGCGGTGGAGTTAGTGGCAACATCGGGATGGCGTATGCTGCCTTTTTATCAGGTTGATGTGAAATCTGGTGTATGGCGTTTCCAAGGTCAATCCAATCAAATGGTCAGCAGCTTGAATGATTTTAAATTTACTGATTATTGTCAGAAGGCGAGTCTGCCAACCAACATCAGAGTCAGCCTAGATGGAATTTACAGCTCCGCAGAACAGGTGTTACTCAATACCGCCGACTACAATCAAGTTTCACCTTTGATATTGAGCGATGAAAGCGAACGATTGCGCTGGTTTACATTGCCTCAGGAAGTGACTCATACCAACCTAGCTTAGCAGGGGTGGTCATGAACAATAACCGAAATCATACTTGTTAAAAGGTTACTAACTAGTTATGACTTAAAGTTCATCATCAGAAAAGTGCGGTGGCAAAAATGGTGCATCAGGCAAAAAAGTATGCCCGATAATTCCTAAGTAAATACCCATAGAATCGCTATATTCGGAACTATTTCTTGGTATCAAGCATCCCTTTAAGGAGAGAAAGACTTGCTCTATTTCGGTGCCCAACAGATCTTGGCCATACATTGGCTGAACTAGGTTTTCAAACTCAACGTCTATACGACACAAAGCCGTTTTGAACCCATGAAGAGTGCCATCGAAAAGAGTACGCTTAGAGCGGTTTACATAAATAGGATATAACTGGGTAATCATATTCAATCAATAATGATGACACGCACTAAGCGAGATAATCGATGTTATTTTAGAAGTAAATCTCGGGTAGGAACACGCAGACTCGAACTGCGGACCCCTTGCATGTCATGCAAGTGCTCTAACCAACTGAGCTATGCTCCTAATCTTCCCGAGCCCGCATTCTACACACCCATCCCTTTGGGAACAACTAGAATCAACCTTTGATGGACCCTGAAACTAGACCAACGAATTGACTCCATCAGAGAAATAGAAAAAAAGGTTCTTTATCATACGTTTGAATGCAAATAACAAAGGCGGTTAAGCCTAGACTATGTCAGAAACTAATTGAGTTCGGCAGAATGAAGAGGAAAATCGACTATTTTGGACACTAATGTTTGCATAAGTGCATGATTGAGACATAGAAAACTATTCGATATTTTAGTCATATTAGAGACGGGGAATCAGGAAATTCGAATCTTGACATTCATCGATATTTCGTCTCAGTCGTCTTCCATGATGACAATTTTCTGAGTGTAATTCGTAATCCTTACGGCAGTATCTCCGCTAAAAAACCGGCCACTATTGTAGCCATCAACATCCGTGTTGACCCATCATCCTTGATGAAACTATTCGAATTGCTTACTTCCCCGAATATGCCACTATAAAAAGCCGGTTGTTTAGTTATTAAAATAAGGTAAAAGAGTTAGTACTTAAGCACTAAACTAGTGCTAACGTAGTCTTCAAAACCGCAGAAATACCCGACAAAAGAAGTGTCAGAAGGCCGTATTTCTTTGGTAAACTAACCGCAATTATGCTTATTTCCATAAATCATTAGCAAAAAGGTTGAAAATGAACACTCTTTTTTTGAGAACTTTAGCCATAGTCCCATGGCTACTAGTTGCAGGCTGCAACGAGAGTACTGATGCAACAGTAAAAGTCACTCGGCCCAATAAAGACCCCTATCCATCGACCTATGTGGTACCCGACAATAAAACCTTCGCTATATTGCATGCGAACATATTGACCGGCGATGGTGCTGAATTACGCAATACTGATCTATTAATCAGCGATGGTAAAATTGCTGCTCGGGGTACTAATCTGGATCTAGATGATTCAGTTTTACGCATCGATGCAACAGGCAAGTGGGTTACTCCTGGCTTGATTGATGTGCACTCTCACATGGGAGTCTACTCCGCACCAGGGACAGACAATCACTCTGACGGCAATGAAATGACCTCACCGGTTACCGCCCAGGTTTGGGCCGAGCACTCGGTTTGGCCGGGAGATCCTCAATTTGAAAAGGCCTTGGCGGGCGGTGTAACCACCGTACAAATTTTACCCGGATCGGGAAACTTGATCGGTGGTAGAGGTGTGACACTTAAGAATATCCCCTCAACTACGGTTCAGGGGATGAAATTTCCTGGCGCGCCCTACAGCCTGAAAATGGCCTGCGGAGAAAACCCCAAGCGTGTCTATGGCAGTCGCAACACCCTCCCGTCGACGCGAATGGGAAACATGGCCGGCTATCGTGCAGCGTGGATAGAAGCAGCTGACTATAAAAAATCATGGGATGATTACATTAGTGATTCTGCGGCGGGTGAAGACGTCGATGCGCCAGCTAGAAACTTGCGCCTAGAGACACTAGAAGGCGTGCTAGACGGCGATATTCGCATTCATAACCATTGCTATAAAGCTGATGAAATGGCCCAAATGATTGATATGTCCAAAGAATTTGACTATGAAATCGCCGCCTTTCATCACGCCGTAGAAGCTTATAAGGCAGCGCCACTACTCGCCGAAAATGGTATTTGCGGTGTTATGTGGGCTGACTGGTGGGGCTTCAAGCAAGAGGCCTTTGATATGGTCCGAGAAAACATAGCTTTAGTTGATTATGCTCAAGCCTGCGCGGTTATTCACTCAGATGATCCCATCCAGATTCAACGTTTGAACCAAGAGATAGCTAAAGCAATGAGTGCCGGCAACCGTATGGGTCTTGATATAAGTCCAGCAAAGGCTTTCCGCTGGGGCACCTACAACGCCGCTAAATCCCTTGGGTTGGAGGATCAAATTGGTTCTATTGCGCTGGGCAAAAACGCTGACATTGTGCTGTGGACACAACATCCACTGAGTATTTACAGCCATGCCAGTAAAGTATGGATTGATGGCGCACTGCGCTTTGATCGCAATGACGCAACGGTACAACCTACCAGTGACTTTAACCTTGGTATCATCAAAGCAGGAGCCGTGCGACCATGAAATACACTCTCACTTTATTAGTACTAACACTGGTTTCAACACTGGCTACTGCTAGCTCTATCCTTATAAAAGACGCTGACATATATGCATCATCTGGCCTGTTAGTTAAAACCAATCTCTATATTAAAAATGGCAAGATCGCAGCCATTGGTGCTCAGTCACCAGCAACCGCAGATATAGAAATACAGGGCCTTGGCAAAAGCATTACCGCCGGCTTATTTAATTCATCCACCCATTTAGGGACGGTTGAAGTCAGCGCGATAGAGCAAACTGTAGATTTCTATTCTGAGAACGAAACGGTAACTGCGTCGTTGCGAATTGCCGATGTTTTTAATCCCCGTTCAACACTGATACCACACAATCGTGTTCATGGATTAACTCACAGTCTGTTGATCCCAGAATCTGGAACCCATTTGTTCGCCGGACAGGTTGCGCTAGTTCAGCTGGGCAACCAACCTAAGGTTATCCATCCAAGCCTGGCTGTGGCATTAGATTTTACAGAGCGCGGAATAAGTTTAATGGGCGGTTCACGCGCCGCCGCGCTGGTGCAACTGCGTCAAGCCCTGGATGATGCCAAAGACTTTTCACGAAACCGTAAAGCGGCCCTGGCTGGAGACCATCGCGAATATGTTCTGTCATATGCTGACTTGGCGGCTTTAGAGCCGTTGGTAAACGGCACAAAACCTCTTTTAGTGCGGACTAATCGAGCCAGTGACATTAGTGTTATTCTTGAGTTAGCCAAGAACTTTCAGCTTCAATTAATTCTGTCCAGCGCACTTGAAGGTTGGATGGTGGCCGATGAAATAGCCAAGGCCCAAGTCCCGGTCATTATTGACCCTATTTACAACTTACCTAATAGCTATGAATCTCTCGGTGCGCGGCTAGATAACGCGAAATTGCTTGCCGATGCTGGCGTTAAGCTACTGTTCACTGGCATGGATTGGCACAACACCCACAATGCTTATTTAGTGCGCCAATCAGCCGGTAATGCCGTCGCCAACGGGTTGGATAAGTCAGTCGCCATCGCGGCTATGACCTCAAATCCTGCTCAGCTGTTTAATGCCCCTGTGACGGGTGATATTGCTATTGGAGACATTGCTGATTTGGTATTGTGGGGCGGTGACCCGCTGGAGCTGACTAGCGAGGCTGAACTGGTCATGATCGAAGGTGAGATAATACCCATGAAAAGCCGCTCTCTGCAGCTGCGTGATCGTTACTTTGATCGCCTCAAACAGTAATTGATACAGCAAAAAACGCAAAACGCCCGGCAAATCACCGGGCGTTTTTGTTTCTGTCCAAAGGCTAATTATGACGCCAAACTTTTCTCTCTTAACTTACCCAGTAAATCTCGAGTTTGTGCGGCTTCTTCAAATTCAAGATTACGCGCATGCTGGTACATCTTATCTTCCAGTCGCTTAATTTCTTTGGCGATATTTTTAATCGGCTCTGCACCACCAATAACATCATAAGCGGCATTAGCCTCAGCCGCCTGGCGATCACGCCTGTTTTGACCGGTTGCAGCATAAGCGCCTTCCATAATGTCTTTAACACCCTTAACAATACTGGTTGGTGTAATACCATGTTCTTTATTGTATTCAATCTGCATGGCTCGCCGACGTTCGGTCTCATCAATAGCGCGCTGCATTGACCCAGTGATTTTGTCGGCATACAAAATAGCTTTACCGTTTAAATGACGGGCCGCACGACCAATGGTCTGAATCAACGACTGCTCGGAACGCAAAAAGCCCTCTTTGTCAGCATCAAATATAGTCACCAAAGACACTTCAGGCATATCCAAGCCCTCACGCAGCAAGTTAATGCCGACTAAGACATCAAACTCACCAAGACGCAGATCTCGGATAATCTCAACGCGCTCGACCGTGTCCACATCCGAATGCAGATAACGCACTCGCACCCCGTGCTCATCTAAATATTCAGTGAGATCCTCAGCCATGCGTTTGGTCAGCACGGTAATTAAGATACGCTCATTGACCGCCGTTCTCGCTCGAATTTCAGATAGAGCATCATCGACCTGAGAGAGTGCCGGACGAACTTCAATTAATGGATCTAGCAATCCAGTGGGTCGTACCACCTGCTGAACGACTTGCCCCTCATTGGCCGCCTCGTAACGGCTGGGTGTTGCAGACACAAAGATCATTTGCGGCGCTAAGTCTTCCCACTCATCAAAGCGTAACGGTCGGTTATCCAAGGCAGAGGGCAAACGAAAACCGTACTCTACCAAGGTCTCTTTACGTGACCGATCACCCTTATACATCGCACCCAACTGCGGCACTGTGACATGAGACTCATCAATTACCATCAGGGCATTGTCTGGTAAAAAGTCAAACAACGTGGGCGGCGGCATACCCGGCTCGCGACCTGAAAGGTAGCGGCTATAATTCTCAATACCGTTGCAATAACCCAGCTCACGCATCATTTCAGTGTCATAGCGCACGCGTTCAGCCAAGCGCTGAGCTTCCACCAATTTATCAGACGAACGCAACTGTTCTAAACGAACAACCAGCTCCTCTTGAATAAGATCAGCAGCCTCTATAACCGTTTCACGAGGGGTGACATAGTGAGTTTTAGGATAAATCGTAAACCGAGGTACTCTCCGCAATACTTCGCCGGTGAGTGGGTCAAAGAGCGTGATATTTTCTATTTCATCGTCAAACAGCTCAATGCGCACCGCCTCATAGTCTGAGTCAGCGGGATAGACATCAATGACGTCACCACGAACGCGATAAGAGGACCGATCAAAAACCGCATCATTACGCTTGTACTGCAGTTCAGCTAAACGCCGCAATATGTCTCGCTGACCAATTTGTTCGCCACGAGAGAGGTGTAAAACCATCTTTAAATAGGAGTCTGGCGAACCAAGGCCATAAATAGACGAAACCGTAGCTACCACGATAACGTCTTTGCGTTCTATGAGTGATTTAGTCGCCGAGAGCCGCATTTGCTCAATGTGTGAATTAATCGAGGAATCTTTTTCAATAAACGTATCTGACGAAGGCACATAGGCCTCTGGCTGAAAGTAATCAAAGTAAGAAACAAAATATTCAACCGCATTGTTCGGGAAAAAGCTTTTAAACTCGCCGTAGAGCTGAGCGGCCAGTGTTTTGTTGTGCACTAGGACTATTGTCGGGCGTTGCACCTCTTCGATTACCTTGGCAATAGTGAAGGTTTTGCCTGAACCAGTAACGCCCAATAGTGTTTGACTAGCAAGGCCGTTTTCTAACCCCTGCACCAGCTCCTTAATCGCAGTCGGCTGATCCCCTGCCGGCGAGTAATCGCTGACTACAGTGAAGGGCCTAATGGCACTAATGGTGGTTTTGCTCAACAAGGTGCACGACCCTTTTGCTCAGCATTCACTGCCTGCGCACAAACGGCGCCGAAGTAGTTGGTATTCTTAGTGGTTAGGTTATCAATCAATGCGTCAAAGCCCTGCTCTTCAATTATTTCGCGGTATTTGTATTTCTTAATTTTGACATAGGTAATGCCCTTGACCCGGACATCTACGGCATGCCATTGGTTATTAAGGTTACGCTTGATGACTAAATCCAGATTGATATCTGGGAGAATCGGCGATTCCATTAGCACTTGAACCCATCCCATCCCTTTTTCTTCGTTGACCACCACATCATCAACCTTAAAAACTTGACCACCATAACTTTCAAGGCCCTCAAACGCGTATCGAATCAGAGTTTGATCAACTGACTCCACCAGTATCAAGCGCTGCGCATCATTAAAGCCTGTGTAATGCTGCTTACCTACCAAGGCGCGGCTCGTCGATGCACTATCCCAAGACGCCACCACGGTCGCCATCAAAAAGTCGTAATAAGCCACTGGGTTATCAATATACATCTGTTGACGGTTGGCGAGCTGTTCGGTGACTGATGCGAACAGCGCCTCAAACTGACTGTGCACCCTGTGCTCAGCCTCTGTGTGCACCAATGTAGCGTCATGATCCGCAGCTTGAGGGGACATCACTGTTAAAACGCTAATCATTGTGATCAGGCATAGTCGCACTAAATACCCATCCTTCATCGCCTACCTTTTCCTTTTAGTAACTGATTTTCATGGCAACTGTTTGCAGCGCCGCTCAAGAATCTACGTTGAACTGAGCCTTAAAACTAACAGCGAAGTCTGATGATGCCAAAACACGGTCTATTCTAGTCTTTTTGTGGCCACGTGTAAGCATAACACCCCCGAAAAACACGCTCTTCAATATCATCAAAGGAAACTGTTGACTCCTTTAAGCGGGGTGCTAAAATGCCGTCTTCGAAAAGACTTACCATTCCGAAGTAGCTCAGTGGTAGAGCAGTTGACTGTTAATCAATTGGTCGTTGGTTCGAACCCAACCTTCGGAGCCAAACAAGAAAAGGGCTGCACACTGTGCAGCCCTTTTTTGTGCAGCCCTTTTTTATTCCACGCCCAGCCAGCTATCCCTTCATAAACTCTTATTCTTTTGTTCGCACATATAATCAGCTAAACCCATTAGGATTTTTAGACTGCCAACGCCAAGCATCTTTCATTATTTCAGAGAGCGTTCGCTTAGCTTGCCAATTCAATACTTTATGCGCTTTGTCTGCATCAGCCCAAAATGCGGGCAGGTCACCTGATCGGCGATCGACCACTTGGTAGTTAATTTTTTGCTGAGTGGCCGCTTCAAAACTGGCAATAATTTCTAACACTGAAACACCATTGCCTGTACCCAAATTAAAGGCTTCAACACCACGGAAATTTGATTGCGCTGCCAACCATTGGATGGCGGCAACATGCCCTTCGGCAAGATCCATGACATGCAGGTAATCGCGCACACAGGTTCCATCGGTAGTGGGATAATCATCGCCAAACACATTTAGACTCTCACGCTTACCCACAGCCACTTGAGTAATAAAAGGTAATAAATTATTGGGTATACCTGAAGGGTCTTCGCCAATATGACCACTAGGGTGCGCGCCGATGGGATTAAAATAGCGCAAAGAAACCGCACGAAAATTAGGATTTGCACGAGCTGTATCAGCAAGCATTCGCTCTACCATGACTTTGCTCGCCCCATAGGGACTTGAGGGCGACCCCAAGGCCATGGTTTCAAGATAAGGACTAGGGTTGGCTTCCCCGTAAACAGTGGCAGATGAACTGTAGACAAACTGATTAACACCCGCCTTCTCCATCGCCTTGAGCACGCATAAAGAACCATGAACATTGGTCTCATAATATTTCAAAGGGAACTGAGCCGATTCCCCCACCGCTTTTAGCGCTGCAAAATGGATAACCACATCAATGGAGTAGGTGGCAAACAAATCATCCAGTGCCTTGCTGTCGGTAACATCACCCTCAACAAACTCAATCTTTTTTCCTGTCATTTTCTCAACGCGATACAATGCTTCAACGCTCGCATTCACTAGGTTGTCATAGACCACCACGTCATAACCTAGGTCTAATAAACAGACGAGGGTATGAGATCCGATATAGCCTGCACCACCGGTGACTAAAACTGGCATGCTCAATTCCTATGGTTGGGCCTAAAGGCCCCTGTTGACGCTTTACACCGATAGACCTCAGCCTCCAGTCCAAATTGTAATGAATACTGTGCCCCTACCGCCGCGATCACTACCGGTTCAAAGCCTGCGGGTATTAAGGCCACCACGCATCCACCAAAACCACCTCCGGTCATCCGCACGCCTCCGGCATCACCGATCACACCCTTGATAATACTGACTAACCCGTCTAACTCTTTAGTAGTTACTTCATAGTCATCACGCAGGGAATCGTGGGACTGGCCCATTAGGCTTCCGAGTGTTTTTATATCATTAGCCTGCATGGCCGTCATTGCTGCGACGGTTCGAGCATTTTCGGTAATCACATGGCGTGCTCGTCGATACTGCTCCTCTGACAAGTTTTCCGCAGCATCATTTAATTGCTCCAAGGTTACATCTCGCAGTGCTGGTACATCTAAAATACGCGCCACCTCTTCACATTGTTGGCGCCGCGCATTGTACTCACTATCCACCAACCCTCGCTGAACATTGGAATTAACCACCAAAATCAACATACCTTTAGGTATTGGCGCGTCTTGGTAGGTCAAACTGCGACAGTCCAACAACATCGCATGCCCCTCCAGCCCTAAAGAGGTGACTAATTGATCCATAATGCCGCAATTACAGCCGACGAACTCATTTTCAGCACGCTGACCCAGTAATGCCGCCGCCACACCCTCCAAATCAAGCTGATACAAATCAACTATGGTCTTTAAAATTGCCATCTCGAAACTTGCTGATGAGCTTAATCCAGCGCCTTGGGGCACATTACCGGTGATAGCTAGATTGACTCCGCCAAAATTACTATTGGATTCTCTCAAACACTTCAACGTACCGCGCACATAGTTACGCCACATTTCAGCATGGCTAAATGTAATGTTTTCAAGAGAGAAGCAGTCTACTTCGGCTGAATAACCCTCAGCAAAGGCAACCACCTGACCATCATCTCGTCGGCTCGCTGCGATTGTGGTGCCCACATCAATAGCTGCCGGTAAGACAAAACCATCGTTGTAGTCGGTGTGGTCACCTAACAAATTGACCCGCCCAGGTGCATAACAGATAACCTCGGGGTCAACGTTAAACTGTTGTTTAAATATCTGGCTAATGATTTTAGCTTGTTCCATTAGCTACTCACCCAGGTAATGCGTTGAGGATGACTGTCGGAGTTGCTCTGCAGCCTGCTCAGGGGTTATATCTCGCTGTGGCTCAGCCATCATTTCATAACCCACCATAAATTTGCGCACCGTTGCATCCCTTAAAAGCGGTGGTAGAAAACTTGCATGTAAGGTCCATGCTAAATGATCCTGACCGTCAAAAGGCGCCCCATGCCAACCCATAGAGTAGGGAAATGAGCATTTGAAGAGGTTGTCATAACGGATGGTAATCTGTTTGATAATATCCGCTAAGGTGACCTTTTGGGGTTCACTTAATTCTGTCATTCGACTGACTGAGAGTTTTGGTAACAAGAGTGTTTCAAAAGGCCAAGCCGCCCAGTATGGCACAACGACCAACCAATCATTATTCTCCACCACAATGCGCTGCTGATTATCTTGCTCTTTAGCTGCGTAATCCTGCAGCATATTAGTGCCATGGGTTTCATAATAATCAGTAAAGGATTGGTGCTTCTTCTCAACCAATGTAGGTAACTGTTGTTGGGCCCAGATCTGTCCGTGAGGATGCGGGTTAGAGCAGCCCATCAGAGCACCCTTATTTTCAAAAATCTGCACTGATTGATAGCGCTCCCCAAGCTGTTGACACTGCTGTTGCCATGTATCAACTATCTGCTTAATTAGATCCACGGATAACTGGGGAAGAGTTTTACTGTGGTCTGGGGAAAAACAGATAACACGACTTTCGCCCTGTTCAGTAGACATGCGAAATAGTGGATCATCGCTTACAACGGCCGGCGTATCTGGCTGTAAGGCTGCAAAATCATTATTAAACACATAGGTGCCGGTGTAATGATCATTGATCACACCGTTTACTCGAGTATTACCAGAACAGAGATAACACTGTTTGTCATAGGGAGTACATTCCTCAGGCTCTGCCTGCTCTACTTGGCCTTGCCAGGGACGATTCCCCCGATGAGGTGATACGAGTACCCACTGTTTGATCATGGGGTTAAAGCGGCGATGAGGATGGTTTTCTGGATCGAATAATTCTGTCATGGCGACAGTATACTAAAAAGATGAAGGGAAATTGGTACTGTCGCTTTTTTGTTTAAGCCTTCATTCACAGACACACGTCAAAATGAAACTAGTGAATGTCTAGCGCAGTTTAAAAGCGTCTGCCACAATAGTGCTTCGATAATTGTGCCGATGGAAATCGATAATAACCTACTGGGTTTTAACCAAACAAATTAAGGAAAATAAAATGTTTCGTGCTCAAATTTTAATCATTCTGTTTTTAGTATTGACTGGCCCTACAAATGCGTATGCCGCTCAAGATGCTCAAATTAAATCAATTCTAGTCACTGGCGCGACAACCGGTCTGGGTCGCAATTTGGCTGAGACTCTGGCTAGTAATGGCCACCATGTCTATGCCGGAGCAAGAACAGATCAAGAGATGGCAGAACTCAACGCCATTAAGAATATTACTGCCGTGCGTTTAGATGTCACCAAACAAGAGCAAATAGATGCGGCTGTGGCATTCGTTAAGAAGCAAGGTACCGGTCTTTATGGTCTGGTCAATAATGCCGGCATAGGGGGCGGTGGTCCCGTGCTAACCACTCCAGTAGAGGATCAGACTTCACTTTATCGGGTCAACGTGGAAGGTGTGTATCGGGTGACTAAAGCATTTGCTCCCCTAGTGATTGATTCAAAAGGTCGCATTTCCACTACAGGCTCAGTCGCTGGGACCATAACCACCAGCGCTTACAATGCTTATAGTGGAAGCAAGCATTGGATTGAAGCTTTTACCGACGGGCTTGCATTAGAGCTAGCGTCAAAAGACGTTTCAGTCAGTGTTATTGAACCCGGTAACTATCAATCATATATTCGCCGCAACAGTGTACTGAGTGCATTTGCCAAGGTAGAAGCTATGGGCGGTAAGATCACTGATGAAATGCAAAAGCAATACCAGGCTACCGCCGCTTATGAGTTAACCTTAGCAAAACCAGACGCTGTATCTGCAGCCTTCATGCATGCGCTTTTTGATACGAACCCGTTGCGCCGTTATGTCGTCACTCCCAGTCAAGAAGAGCGGGCGTATACCATTAGCACCAAGGTCAAACAGTTGGTTGAGTTGAATCAATGGGGACCCCACAACTATAGTCGTAATCAGTTGGTTGAAATGTTAGACCAGGCCATGGCTGAAAAAGAAAGCTAAGCCACAAGCAGATGTTAACCTTGATGGTTAGCCCTCCAGCCGCCTGAACCGTAGACCATAAAAAGCCTCAGAGTCATCAAACCCTGAGGCTTTTATTTAGGTTCCAAAGCGAAGCGATTGAGCTTTCTGATGTATCGCCTAGCATAAGCTGCTTTTGGCGCTAAGTAGTCTGAGAACAATCTCGCAGCCATATTGAGTGTCGATAAACCTATTTATCGCACGCCATGATTTGGGTTTGGCTTCGTTTTGTTACTTTTTTTAATCTAGCCTTGGCGAATCGCCCTCGATAACCGAGCGATACCATTGCGCTGGTAGCGTATCAGTTTGTGGCTGTCCGCGGTGCGGCGGGATACCGACCCACCCTTGCGCCGCTCCTGCCTTTGCATGCTGGCAAAAAAGGCTGCCATGTCACGCACGTCTTGGGGCTCACTGCCCGACGGACTGAGCAGCTCTCTAAAGATAGGGTTTGAAGCCTTCACATTCACATCGCGCAAAAACTCATCAACTGGCTCGGGGCTGGTATAGGTATCGTAATAGGCATCCATCACACGCCGGTAATTAAGAAGCCGCGCGGCAATATCGGCACAGGCAAAGGCAGAAAACCCCTCCTCCGCGATGAGATCTACAAGGGCCTGATACTCAAGGGATGATTCAAAATCGGGGGCACTACTTAGACCATGCTTACGGGAATTTTGGCTGCTAACTAACTTACCCTCGGTGCTTGTAGGGCCTGTTGATCGCTGCGCATTGCGACGGTTGGTATGGGTTTTAGGAGGGATTGGCATCGATAGCCAGGGCGTTATTTTCAAGCACGGCCAACTCAAGGTCCATACGTTTAATCAATCTGGACTTAAAATCCACCGAGTCAATACTCTTCTGTAGATGTCGCATGGTCTGATACTGGCGATGAATTAGATCATCCGCCATTTTAATGTGTTTATACGCGCCCTTAAAACCACGTGCCCGAAGATCAGACACGGTCAACTCGGCACGGTTTAACAACTCGTCAATCCATTGTTCATCCTCCTCACTTGCATTACCAGCAAGGAAACCCTCAAGAGTCATGGAAACCCGGCGATTATCATAGGATTGAGGGAATTCAGCAGACCTCGTTAATATTCCAGCCATTGACTCATGCAACAAGAGCTCCTTATCGACCGTATGCCGTTTAATCCACCAAAGACACTCATTCAGCTGATTGATCAGAGCAACCGCCAAGGGTGAGGGATTGTCTAGTTCGGATAAAAGGCTTTGCAAACCCGATTGAAACTCAGCCTCAGACTCATTAGGGAGAAGCCTAGGCGTGGGCAGCAAAGTGGTAATAGATTTGACTGAACTCTTCAATATAAACACCTCCGTTATGACTATAAGATCGGTGAAAATTAC
>Ga0209710_1000169_pt1 | contig 71800 bp, 65 predicted proteins | sample ArcticOcean_MG_C_5_FD_187436 | JGI IMG/M metagenome (GOLD analysis project Ga0209710, IMG submission 187436) | Marine microbial communities from western Arctic Ocean - ArcticOcean_MG_CB4_138 (SPAdes) (version 2) | ecosystem: Environmental > Aquatic > Marine > Oceanic | place: Arctic Ocean...
CGAGAACTTAAGGCGCCAAATGGCCAACCACAACAACGCGCGCAGACAGACGCAACACACCACAAACCCCGACCGCGATGTCCTCCAGCGCGCATGATGCTACTAAAACTCCCCCGCATCTCTTGAATATACCCTTGAAGGCCTGCGCGTTGTGCGGCGCGGTCAAATCATCCAGGGATGGGAAGGCGTGTAAGAAGCGCGCGCGCATCTGGCTTGATCCAGAGGTTCAGGCCAGCTGGGTGGTGTACTACTGCTCCAAGGGGTGCCAAAAAAAAGACTGGGCGGACCACAAAGCGCGTTACAAGAAAGCCAACGCGACTGCGCAACAGTCCGATTCGCAAGAGGCCTTACCCGGCCTTCCGCAAGACGTCGTGGTCACGCACATCCTCAGATCTGACACAGATCCAATCGTTCTCGCCCGGCTACGCGCGGTGAGCCGCGCTATGCGCGACGCGGTGGACGCGACGGGAATTATTGTAGTTAAGGTAGGTAAAGAGGATACCGGACAAGCTTCGGTGCGAGGGTACTTAGATACGCTTAAGCACCTGCTCCGGAAAGGTCGTCTTGACAAGTCGGAGGTGTGTCATCCAGCGGCGAGGGGCGGGCACCTCGAGGTCCTTCAGTGGGCGCGCGAGAACGGGTGCCCGTTGGACGAGAAGACGTGTATAATGGCGGCGCAGGGCGGGCACCTCAAGGTGTTGCAGTGGGCGCGCGCGAGAAGCTGTTCACGGAACGCGACCACGTGTACATTCGCGGCAGAGGAGGGACACCTCGAGGTGCTGAAGTGGTTGCGTTTGAACGGATGTCCGTGGGACCAAAGCGCGTGCGCGGCGGCGGCGTTTAAAGGAAACCTGGATGTGCTTCAGTGATTGCGTGCGAACGGGTTGCCCGTGGAACAATTCGTGTGGGTTTGCGGCTAAGGGAGGGCAACTCAAGGTGCTTCAGTGGTTGCGTGCGAAAGGGTGCCCGTGGGATGCGGAGGCGTGCATGAACGCGGCGAACGGCGGGCACCTGGAGGTGCTGCGGTGGTCGCGCGCGAACGGCGCGCCGTGGGACGAGATGACGTGCACGGGGGCGGCGCAGGGCGGGCAACTCGAGGTGCTTCAGTGGGCGCGCACGAGTGGCTGCCCTTGGGACGATCGCACGTGCGCAAATTTGGCGGGAGATGGACACCTCGACGTGCTTCGTTGGGCGCTCGCGAACGGCTGTCCGTGGCATCCGAGGACGTGCGCGAACGCGGCGGCGGGGGGCGGGCACCTCGAGGTACTCAAGTGGATGCGCGCGAACGGCCACGCTAACCAGAATATTTGGCATTATTGCAAGTTGGCGGCGCGGGCGAATCAACACTGGAAGGTGCTAGCGTGGCTGCACGAGAACAAGGCGTAGGTATATTGGTAGCTGTTGATTGCTTTTGTTTTGTAAATGTTTTCACTGTTTCTTTCACCCTGACTTGCATGGACGTGTTCGCGTCACTTCGTGCCGCGTCGGTGTTGTGTTGCCGCGATGACCACCGCGCACGCGACGTCTTCAATAACCGTTGCGCTGTTCCGCACGTTGGCGGGCTTGTCCGTGGTCGAGGCGTGTTCCATAGGCCAAGGTGTTTTCGGATCACCGGTGAGTGCTGCGGAGGAGGCGAGGGAGTTGCAGGCCCGACGCGGCGTGGACGAGTCCCCCGCTTCCGCCTCCGCTTCCGGATCCGCGGCTGCGTGGCGTGGCAACGCACGGTGCGAGAGCTGTTCGCACGCGCCGTTCGTGTTGAAACAAGTGGAGCGGATGTACCTCACGGGGGGTGTCGATGCGAACGCGTTTGCGTCGTCCGTGGTGTTTGAAGACCCCGCGGCGCTTGTGGAGGGCATCGACGAGGTTACGGAGGCGTTTCGAGCGGTGCAGGCGTTCGCGCCAACGAAAGCGCGTGAGTCATCCATCGAACGTATCGGGGACGACACATACGTCGTCAACACTGTGATGCGGTACAAACTACCCCTGACCGGTCCGGAAGGGATCACGGTGCGAAGCGAGGTGGTTGTGGATTTGGTGCCGAAAAAAAAAGATGGCATTCTCAACGACGCGGCGGATGAGCGCGTTTCCATCGAGCCTCAGCAGCACAGCCCCATGGAGTCTGGAAAAATATGCCGAATCGAAGAGCGGTGGAACGGTGCGAAACTGTTAGAGGGGTTCCCGTTCGACTTAATACGGCGTGGCACGGGGTTGGTGTCCTACGCCGCTACGAAAGCGGTTGTTTAATATAATCTTATCTACCATCGTCATCGTCAAAACGAACAACGAAATAACTCATTCGCCCCACGCTTGCCTTGCCTCGCAGTGCGTGCGCGCGATGCCGCCGGAGGACGGCGGCCCTTTTGTGCTGGCATGGCTTGTGTTCGCGCTCGCTTTGGCGAACCTGGTGTTGCGGGTTTTGTTCGTCGCACTCGCGCCCCCCAAACCCCGGCCAATCCACGGCCCGCCTTTGAAAACCTTAATCGTCCTCGGCAGCGGCGGGCACACCGCGGAGATGTTCGCGTTGCTTCGTTGGCTGCCCCCGACTCGGTACGCCCCGCGGACGTACGTCATCGCGGACACCGACACGACTAGCATGGCAAAAGTCACCGCGCACGAGGCGGAGATAGCACAGAGGTATGCCAGGACTGATGAGTACGGGCGAGGTGATGATGGGCAAATCAGAGTCGACACGATGACGAGCGATGTGTCTTCTCTTGAAACACGATTGCCAACCCATTTCGTGAAAACGCACCCGCGCTCGCGCGAAGTCGGCCAGAGCTACGCGAGCTCGATTTTCACGACGCTGAACGCAACAGCGCACGCGGTGTTGTTCTTCGTGACGGCTACGTTCTTCACAAGCGAAAAGCCCGATGTCGTTTTAGTCAACGGACCGGGGACGTGTTTGCCGATTTGCGCCGCCGCGTTTGCGTCGCGCGTTTTGTTTTTTCGAAAAGGGCCGGTGATAGTTTACGTCGAATCCGTGTGCCGCGTCACGTCGCTGTCGCTGACCGGGAAAATCCTGTACCACTCACGCATGGCGGACGTGGTGTTCGTGCAGTGGCCAGAGCTTGTTGCGAAGTACCACAGGGCGATGTACGCGGGGAGAGTGGTGTGAGGAGGAGGGGGAGGTTGGAATCGGGCGTGTACCGGGAAAGGAGTCGCGTTTTTAAAAGAAAAGACGGAAGAATTCTTGGCGTACAATTTAGGACGGCGGCAATCACCGGACTTTGGCAAGCATGGCTAGCGACGGATCTTTGGTGTGTTTCGAGAGAGCATCGTACAGAGAAACGCGCGTGTCACCACGAAGTCGTTCCCTCGCCGCTGTCGCGGCTTCTCGCGATGCCGACCGCGCGTCGCCCGCGGGGTCGACGGATTGCGCCGCCGCTAATTTCTGCGTCGCGCTCGCGTACGAACGAACGTCTCGCCTTTCTTGTTTCGCCGTGACCCCGTCCGCCGCATCAAGCGCGGAACGCGCAGCAGCTCGCACGTCCCGCACACGCGCCTCACCCACCTGCTTGCCACTCGCTAAGCCGATGGCCGCCGCCGCCGCGGTGGCTTCGGCGCCGAGGCGCGCGGATGGGCGGTTCGCTTTTCGCTGGTTTTGATTTGGGTGCAGAACGACCTCCTCTGTAACACGAGCTTCAAGACTGGCCTCCTCTGTAACACCCGACTCCGGCCGCGTGCGCAACTCAGGCCAGCCACTGCGCCACACCTCACCACTCGCGTCGCCAAGCGTTGGCAACTGGAACGTCTTGATTTGTGTGCTGTGGTGGTGTTTCGGTGCACCTCTGCCTTCGCCGTCGCCCGCGCGTCGCGGCGCGCGCGATTCCTTTTCTTTTTTTCGCCCACCACGATTCTGCGACTCCTTTTTTCGCTCGCCACCATGATGACTCTTCGCCTTTCCATCACCGATATCAACCCCCAGTGTCGCAGCCTTCTCGCTCTCCGCACGCGCGCTCGCGGACCGTTTCACGTGATGCGCGCGGACGATTTCCAGAAACGACTGCTGGCTTGCAGTCTTCGCGGTCCGCGGTTGCTCTTCACCCTGCGTTAGGACGCTTTGTTGCGTCGCGACGTTATTCGGCCCCACAGCAGCGCTCTTGGCTCGTTGCCCCGCGACGTTCGCCTCGGACGACGGCACGAACGCCTCGGCGACGACAGGGAAGCTCCACAGCCCCGCGACCATCGCGAGCGCGCCGATGACGCACCCCATTAACAGCGCGCGCCACCCTGTGACGTAAGACGCGTTTCGCGAAGACCCGTCGGATTCCCTTGTCGCGTCCCCTCGCGGATGAGGGTTGAGATCATCTGCGTTTTCGGTGTCACCCGCGGTCGCACCAGCACTGCGCGTCCGCGGCTTTTTGCCCCCGAGCAAAGACTTGGCCTCGCTCTTCACCCACCGTCCGGGTTGCGCCACCGGCATCACGGCAGGTCACGCGCGACGGCGCGTGTCTTGCAGTGGCGAAGACTCCTTCAAAAGTGACGAGATGGTGTTTCAATTCACTCCCGCACCGAAGTGCAATATTTGACTCCAAATTTTTGAGTGAAGGGTCGATAGTTGATCGTGTGGCTAAGTAGTCCGATGAAGTTGTTAATTTGTCAAAAATGAGTTGGTGTATGCGCAATTAGTGGGGAATAAATCATGGATGTTACAAGGTCCACTTTTCTGTAAAACTCGCTTCGTCCGAAGTTCCGCCCACCACACTCGCCGTCGCACGTCGTCCTACCCCTCGTCGGGTCCGACGTTTCGTACGCACCGCGACTTCGCCGCCGCGACCCGCGCGCCCGCGATGTCGCGCCCCGAAAGTTCGCCGCTGCTGCGCGGCCTTCGCTCGCACGTGGTCCATCTGGATGGGCGTTTAAGCGATGCGGAAAAGGTGTTCGGCGCGTCCAAGAGGACGCGCGCGTCTTGGATGCTCGCGGGCGTGACCGCGGTGGTGGGCACCGTCGCGATCGCTGGGGTCGGCGCGGACGGCATGCGCAGCGCGCTTGGCGCGTCCGCGGGCGTCGGCATGTCCGATGCCATGTCCTGGAGACCGATCGGGGCGGGCGGTGTTGCCGCGTCCTCCCCCTCGTCATGGCCTCGGATGGGCAACGACAAGTGGGCGTCGTACGTGCAAGGCCCGAGTGCGGGTGATGAGACCTCGGTCGAGGTCGCGAGGTTCGGGTCGGACGAAACCCTCGTTTCAGGCGACCAGAGAGACCCAGCCACGATGTTGCAGCAGTGGGACCAGGTTGTTAAGTGGGGCACCGGGTTGAACCCCGGGGACAACAGCGGCGACCACCCTGGTTTGTACGACCCGGTCGACCCTACGATTCCGTTCGAAAGCGACGTGGACAGAGGCGCGTCGTCCCTTACCTGGGAGCAAGCCAAGCAACAAGGCTACGTGATGACCCCCGAAACATTCAAAGACGCCATCAAGGCGCACCCCACGAGCTTCCTAGTAATCCACGCCGTGAACGGCCTCGGTAACAGGATGCGCGCTTTGGCCGCCGCGAAGTGTTTAGCGCGGGAACGTAACAGGAAGCTGATCATCGTGTGGGAGCGGGACGACTCCCTGGAGGCGCCGGTGCAGTCAATGATGACCCCTTCTTTCTTGCGAGGCAGCTTCATTTTAGAGAGCCTGCCCTACAACTTCCTCGCCGAGGAACACGAAAAGCTCACCAAGTTCAACGCGGGCGAATCAACCGTGCCTTCTGTTTTCTCGCTGATCCACGACGCGACCACGGAGTGGGGCAAACAAAGGGTTTCCATCGAAACCGCCCCTGACGCGTGGTCCAACTGGAAAGGCGCGGCGTACATTAAGAGCTCGCACGCCGAGCTGCAGCTCACCGCGAGCGAGTACAACTTTGTTGGGTCGTACATGGTTTATTTTCAGCCCAGCGAAAAAGTGAGCGCCATGATGAAAACGATTCCCCTCAGCGACAAGAGCGACGACCAGGTCGTGAGCATGCACATACGCGCGGGCGAGGACAGCAAGCTTTCGAAGGACCTGAAGCTGGAAGGCGAAGCCGCGGCGGAGGTTGCCTTGGTTGATTCGTACAGACAGCAGTGCACGGTGAGTTCGTTCGTGGACGTCCTGACGCGGCGCGCGCCGGATGCCGTGTCGCGAGGCATCAGCGTGTTCGTCGCCGCGGATACCCCCGAAGACGTCGAGGCGCTTCGCGCCAGGCTTCCTAACAACAAGGTGTACGCCCTTTCCCGCCCCGACTACTGCAACTACGGGTACAACAGGGCCAGGGAGGAAGAGTGCATGATCTACGCGGTTGCGGATTTGTTTTTACTGGCGAGGAACCCCGGCCCCATGCTCCGTTCCAAGTTTTCGTCGTTTTCCGATTTCGCAAACTACTACCGCAAGCGCGCGGGGCGGTTACAGGGCAAGGGGTTCTTAGTCAACGGGTGTTCGGATGATGGGAAGGAACAGGATGGCGTCCTGACCGCGGCCGCGTCCGCGGACCTGGGGAGCGCGAGCGAGGGACACTTGGTGCAGAAAAAGACGTTTTCCTCAAAGGTCAAAGCCCGGTTCGCGATGGGCGTGGAGGGCGGCGGGCACTACAAATTGAAACTCGCGAACCTCCCAACGCTGGCTGTGCAAAACAACAAAGACTCGCCCGCGCTCCTCGGCGAGCGCGGCTCGGTGGACGCGGTTTCACTGTGCGAATCGTTGACCACGCTGGCGCCGACGGATGCGAAGCACGCCGCGCGCCTCTGCGCCGCCCGCGGTCTCAACCAGATGGATGCGTTTTTCAAACTCATGCGAAACGTCCTTGACGACGAAACCGCCCTGAAACCGCACGCTGACGCGAACCTAGGTACCAGGGAAGCCGCACCTTTCGTGGTTGACATCAACTCGCTTCTCGGGAAGAAGCCTGCGGCGGCGGCGTACCCCACTCCTGAAAGCTCGGCGTGGGACCCGGTTTTCCCCGAGATTCGGGAAATGGCGGCCCTAGCGGAGAGCGCGGGCGTGGATTTCTCCGTCGACGCCCTGTTCCGAGACCCGGTCGAGGCGGTGGCGCGAACCGCGGGGCTTTCCGCGCCGGCTCGATCCATGGACAAGGCGTCTGTCTCAATGTTCAGCACAGTCCTTGGGTCCTTCGCCAAGCAGGCCAAGGGGTACCGGGAGATGTCAACGCAGCTCGCCGGGGTTTCCAAAGACTTTTACCAGTGCCACAGCATGGACGACGAAACCGCTGTTTCGACGGTCGCGCGGGACAAGAGCTCGCTCGCGCAGAAACCCGCGAGGGCGTTGCTTGCCATTGCAGAGGAGACTTCGTCAGATTTGGAGGAAGCCTCCGCCGCGGTTGGCCGGTGGGGCTGGTGGGGCGGGAACGTCGTGAAGAAACCACAAAGCTCTTCGGATTTGGGTTTAGGGAACGCGCGAGACGCGTTGGAACCGCAAATCATGGCAGCGTACGACGCGCTCGGCGCGGATGCTTTTTTCATGTTCAGCGCGCTTTCAACTGAACTCGTGGGGAAATCGCAGACGGTTGATGCGTTGTCACAAACCCTGCAAGTCGCCATGAATGACCGGCTTTCGCTGTTGAGCAACGTGCAGACAGATTTGGGGCGCCAAATGAACAAAGTGGAACTGTCGCGGTACGTCGACGCCGAAAACGACGCGTACGTGGCGTACTTTGCCTTCAGAACCGGGGTGTGCCGCTAGATACGAAGATTAATTCATGTAAATATTTGAGTTTTATTTAAATAAAGCCGTCGTCGCGGTCTTACTCACTGTCGTTGGGTATCGTTTTCATTTGTCGTGTTGCTCGTGTCGCTCATCGGCCGCCCCGCGCCGCGCGCCGTGTCGTCGCCCGCGCCGCCTCGCGACATCAAAGTAGCTCGCGCCGATACGTCCGGGTCGAGTCGGCCTTGCGCTCGCGCCTCCGCGATCCGCGCGCGCGCCCGGGCCACGACGTCCTCGACGTCGTCATCCTTCACCGAGCGGTTTGACACGTTACCGGGAGCCGCGTTTTCCACGTCGTCGTCGACGTCCGCCACACCGGCGCTCTGTGACCTCGCGCCCGGGGTTCCGAACTTCCCTCCCAACAAACCTCGCAAGGCGCTCACGCCACTCGCCGCCCCCGCACTGAGCGCCTTCGGCCTTTGTGTGCACAGATGCGCCCTTATTTTGATTTCGCCGCTCGCGTCCGCGGTGAACCCGAGCCGCGAATGCACCTTCTCCGCGCTCGCGCCTTCCTCTCCGCCTTTGGGCGCGGCGACGTACGAAGGGTTACCGATTTCAGGCGCGCCCCCCACGTAGTGCGTCGCGATGCGGTCGCATACCGTGCCTCCCGCGCGCCATGTTTTGATTAAACGTTCCGGGGAGGGCTTGGGTGTCGCCGACGTTACGTCACGGCCAGGCGCGGCGCGGTACGGCGGCGCCAGCGATAGGGACCCGTACCCCTCCGGGCGGTACCGGTCCCACTTGTCGTAGGACGACACCTGGAAGAACAAAACCGGGTACTGCCGGTGCGTGGGTACATGTTTCGCCACGAAGCAAAGCTCGATTGGCAGGGACCAGTGCGCGACTCTGCGTTCGGCGCTGAAAAACCCGTCCCCGATTCCGTCGCCCGTCTGTGTTTGTAAAAGAAAAGTGTCAATCTTGAAACGGCAAACAGTGTGTCAGGATTTGGGAAAGGCGCAATACGTACATCCGGGTAAACCGTGGTTTTCGAAATCTGCGTCACACCCGCCGTCGCGGGCTTCCCGTCCTTCGCGTCGTACTCCAATTTCCAAACCTCAGGGTCGAACTCAAGCGCCCACTCGCAGTACAGGTTGTCGTGCTCGAACCCTCGGCCTGAGACGATTTCGCCGAGAAACACAAGGCGTTCGGGAGAGTCGAGTGGGGGCGGGACAAACGCCCCCGGGCCTTGGCGCCGGCGTCGCGCCAGCTGCAGCGCCCGCATCGCCGCGGTCGGCGCGATATCTTTTTGTCGTTTTTCCAGGTTGGTTTCGTCCCTTTTTGAGGCGTTACGAACGGAGTACTCCCACACCGAGCCGTCCCTGCGTTCTATGCGGTACACGTCATCAGGGCTGTCGCCGTTGAAATCGGGCGACAGCGCCAGGGACCCGTCAGGAAACGCCTCTATTGTCATCAACACCTCCTGGCCCTCGGGGTGGCCGCTTTGGTGCGTGTTTTGTCGCGCCACCATCACGGGGTGGTCCGAAGGGAGCTCCAGCGGCCCTGATTGCAAAAAGAAAAGTGTCAGTCTTGCATGGGCAAACAGGCACCTGGATTAAGGATTTGGAGTTGGGAAATACGCACCGCAATCCGCGCAAATCACAAACGTCACCGGACCGCCCGCGCGTTTCCGCCCGCCTTTCGCGATTTCCGTTCGCAACTTCGTGGCGTCCTTGCCAAACGCGTTCGCGGCGAAAACCCTCGCCGCGGGTGAGCCGAACACGGCCCGGAACAAACCGTTGACGCGTTCCGTGGCACTGGTGGTGACTGTTTTTTCCGCGTCAAGGTCATCCGCGAACCGGTCAGACGAGACGTACGTGTAAATCGTCTCGCCCGTTAACCCGTTCTCCCGGACCATGGCATCGTACTTCCGGTCCAGCTCACTCGCCGCGGGTTGCTCAGCGGCGGAAGGCGAGCCGTCCATGCGCCGCGTCGCCTCCGCCACGCTAAAGATCTTCTCCTGCCACGCCACGACCCGGTCGAAGGAAGGTTCGGTTTCGGGAGGCGCGTTGGTGTAGTTCAGGGGAGGCGCGTTTTGGGCGGACTCGACGACGGGGCCGGGTTGTTCGCCCGGGACGTCGGACCTCGCTTTATCGCCGGGACTGTCGCCCCTCGCGGGCCTCTCCGCCCTGCCCGGGAACCCGGGAGAGGCTCTGCCGGTGGGAGTACCCGGAGCAACCGCCGGGGCCGGTGCTACTGCCGGGGCCGGTGCTACCGCCGGTGCCGGGGGTGCCGCCACAGAGGGAGCGCCGTACGGGTCGAACGCAGGCATCGTACCCGAATGCGCCGCCGCCCCTGTGTGTGGTGTGTCGCCTCGCACCAGCTGGCTTTGCCGCGACCTGCGTCCTCCGATTTGGGGAACGTAAGGCGCGTTGGTCGCCGGCGCGGTTTGCGTGTCGTCGCCGCCGTCCACGATCGTATCCGCGTCCGAGGGAGGCACTGTCGGGGCAAACGCGGACGCAGGCGCCAGCGCGGTCGCAGCCGCGGCGGCTTGATGTGCCCGACTCGCCGCGATTTGGTCGGAGACGTGCGAAGCGGGCGGGTCATCGCTGAAGATGGCGCCCGCCCCCGCCGCGGTGTGTTGTCGCGTTAGTTCCACCGCGGACGCGTGTTTCTGCTGCGCCTCCCCGCGTTCCTGCGCCAAGCGTTGCGTAAGCTCCGCGGCCCTGTCCGCCCGGGGGCCACTCACCCGGGTTAACGAAACCGTCACGCGGAGGTTCTGCAGCGCATCAGGCGAGCGGTACAACACGCGGTTGGGAGGGGCGCTTGCCATCGTGGGTGTGGAAAGCCTCACCGCCCAGATTCAAAATCTCACGCAATCTCCTCGACGCGGACGCCTGTCCCGGACGCGCGCCACGCAACACGCGCGCGTCACACCTCCGCGACGCCTTCGACGGGTCACGCGAAATGCGCCAAACGCAGTGGGCCTTGCAGCGGTCGAGGCCTGCCTGCCGCGTGCGCGGGGGCTGTGGCTGAACGAATCTTGCAAGCCTGGCGACAACGGGCTGGCGGAGTCTCGATTTCGAGAGACTGCCGTTTGAAACGGTTACAAAAAGAGAGTCGAAATTTTGGCATTCATCACGGACCATCATCAAGCAGCGCTCTACTTGTAATCCACACTACCCCGCACCAACGATACGATACCTAGGAATTCGTTCTCGTCACCTCTCACTCGCTATAGGCGAGCAGTCATCCTCCTCCTCCGACGCGCTCGACGACGACGGCCCAAAGTCGTCGTTGAAGTGCGAGTTCGGCGACGATTTGGATGTCGGCGTTTTTTTTGTCAACCGCGAAGACCTTCGCGGCGGTGTTTTCATTTCGCTTCCCTGCTCGTCGGGCTCGAACCCACGCGGCAGCGACACGTTTCGGTGGCTATGCGTCATCCGTGAACAATCAGTCGATGTCAATTGCCTGACATCAACAACCCTACCGCGTTCTCGACATGCCGTGTTGGTTCTGGAAAGATCTGTAGTTTCGGCGCCGCCCGCGCCTTTCTCGTCTCCGCGTGCCGTGGCTTTAGTTTCGGTACCGCCGGTGTTACCCACACGCGCCGTGGCCCGTGTCCACACCCTCGTCCAGAACGTAAAAACCGCCCCAGCCGTCCCACTCCCGAGTCGGTACGCGGAACCGAACACTTTACACAAGTGTGTGACTAAATACGAAACAAGTCCAAAAAGAATCAATGTCGTCGAGAAACAAACCGCGCTCGTCGCGCCCGCCGCCGCGGCGATTGATACGTAGGCCGGAGATGGTGGTGTGTCGGTGGCCGTCTCGAGTGTTGTTTCTTCTACTTGTTCTACATGTGTCGTATCGTATGAGTCACCGACCTCCGTGAACGAATCGTAGCTCGCTTCTTCAGTCGACGGAACCGCCGCGCCTGATTCTTCGTCGTCGAAAAAGTCGTTCGCTTCTGTGAAGACCCCGAAAACGTCGGCGGACGCGACAACGACCTTTTGTTCAGGTGCTACGTCCTCGCCGGTTCGGTGGACACGACGGTACGCGAGCTTCCCTCGCACGTCCGCGAGGGATAAAAGCTCGGTTACGACCGTGCGTGGAACCGTGCGGGGAAACGCGCGGGGGGTTCCCACGGTCGGTACGCGCGTGTTGATGACGTGAGCTGGCACGACGCCGATAAACATCACGTCGCTGGACAAAGCGGTGACCGCGGATGTCGCGCAGGCGAGCGCGAGGACCAGCGCGAGGGCGGTGCCGCGCGTGTGGCACCGCATGGGGGTACGTCCCAACGCAATCGAGACGACGAACGCGCGTGCACGACGTGAGTGCCTGTCGAGTGCACAGCCTGCTCCGAGAAAAAACGGCTCCGAAGGGCGATTTTTGAGGTCCACCAGCTACTGCGCTTGGACAAAAACATGGCGCCCTCGTCTCCCTTACTTCATCACTCGCGCACGCACGACCGCCCACGCGTGCACCGTGTGTTCCTCGCTGTGTCAGTGTTGGGGCGGTTCCGGACCGCGGTCCGTGACCGAGCGAAGGGTCTCGTCCGCGCATGGAGATGACCCCCGCCGTGGTGAATCACTCTCGTTCAGCGTCGCAAGTCAGCCTTCTGGGCGATGCAGAGGAGGCGGACTTGACTCGCGGAACGACGGGTGATGAAAGGCTGCGTGAGACCCCCGGCGCCACGGACGGTGCACACCCAGATGATAATGATACACACGGCGATGCCACAACAAACTCATCCCAAACCCCCGACCGCAGATGGTACGCGGTGTTCTTGTTAACCCTTACGTCCGCGTTTCTGTACGCGGACCAGAACTTGCTCTCGCCCAATCTCAGCGCGGTGGCTGAGGAGTTCGGGTTGAGTGACACGGAGAAAGACCTGTACCTAGGAGGGTACCTTCAGCTGGCGTTCTTCTTGGTAGGCGCCCCGGCTTCCCTTGTAATAGGCTATCTGGCGGATAAAACAAACCGGGTGCGTTTGCTTGCGGTAGTCGTCGTCATAGGCGAAGGCCCGTGTTTAGCCACGTTCTGGGTCAAGACGTTTTGGCAGTTGTTCGCCGTGCGGTCGCTAACCGGCATCGCGGTAGGGGGCTGCTTACCGTTACTGTTCTCGATCTGCGGCGACCTGTTTCCCCAAAACGAACGGGCGTATGTCGCCACGTTTCTCACCGTCGCGACGGGCGCGGGCATCGCGGGCGGGCAGATCATGGCCGGCACGGTGGGCCCCGCGTACGGGTGGCGTTTGCCGTTTGTGTTGTCCGCGGCACCCGCGATTTTGTTGGCCTTGGTATCCTACGCCACCGTCCACGAACCGGAACGGGGGGGGATGGAACACGCGGTGCTTGCTGAAAAAAAGAAAAGGAAGTTCCTTTCCGAGGGGGAGGTATCTATACGCCTGAGCGCGATTAGTACTACGAACGCGATTGGTACCGAGAACCCGCCTCGCCGAGAAACCCTCGCCGGCGCCGGCACGGTACCCGCCGAGACGACTTCGTACGGCGCGGCGAGGGACACTACCCATCCGCCGTCTTCTTTCGGTTTCCGATCTAGGAGGGGTAAGAGGGGTACACACGCAACTCCAGACGATACGCCTCCGGCCGAGGCGCTGTACACCGCCACGATCGACTCTAAAAAGCTTTGGAGGCAACTAAGGGTTCCGTCGAACCTGATTATTCTGCTTCAAGGCTTGCCCGGCACGGTTCCGTGGGGAATGCTGAACGCGTATTTCGTGGACTATTTACACGTCCAGAAGGGTTTGTCTGTGGAGGAAGGGACGTTGGCGGTGACTCTTTTCGGTTTAGGCGCGGTGGTCGGGACGGTTTGCGGCGGCGTTTTCGGGCAGAGGGTTTATAACCGCCCGAGCGGCGGGGGTAAAAAGTCCGTCGCGGTGTTGATGGGCACCACCACGGCGCTTGGGAGTTTGCCGCTGGTGTTTGCGATTAACGTGAGCAAGTACGGCCCGGGTGATGCGTACTTGCACGTCGCGTGTTTGTTGGCTGGCGTGTTGTGCGCCGTAACACCCCCCAACGTCCGCGCGGTTCTGTTAAACGTGAACCCGCCCGAAACGCGAGGCACGATGTTCGCGTTTTACACGCAGGTGGACGACGTCGGGAAGGGCGGCGGCCCCGCCGTTGTCGCCGGGTTGATCGTATTGTACGGACGGAAAGTAGCCTTCAACATCGCCGTGTCCGGGTGGCTACTATGCGGGGCGATTTTACTTGCGCTGACGAAACACATCGACAAGGACGTGGAGCGGGCGGAACAAGCGGTCGCGGCGGAGGTGGAAAACGCCGCGCGGCGCGACGGCGGCGATCGGGACGAAGAGATTTTGTGACGAGAGTTAGTAGACCTAGTTTTGGGAGTGTCGTATGATCATAGTTTTTTTTTTCGAGCATCGAGTGTCGTATGATCATAGTAGGCATAAACTTGCCGAACGCCATGATGGACTGACCCTGTACGTACTTTGTGATCTCGTATTTCTCCGCTTCCCGCCGCGCAGCAGGAATTGGAGAAAGGAGGAAGTGGAGAAGTACGTGACCAAAAAGTGCGTGCAGGTTGACTTCATCGCGGCGTTCGGCGCGACGCGTCTTTCAGTACGAACCGCGACCGCGATTCTCACTTACTTCCCCGCGTCCTTGCTTTTGTTCAGTGCGGGTGAAACGACCAGCACGTGTTCCCCCTCCGGGGTGGTTTGCAGGATGAGTTGTCGCCCTGGAAGGAGTTGCGTGGTGAGGACTCGGTCGGGGGTCATGGTTTTCGGGCACGCTTTTGAAGTCATGTCCTCTTTTTCTTTTTGCGCGTCGTTAACGAACACCGTCTCGTCGTCCTTCGGCGAATCCATGGTCCGGTCCGTCAGCTCGTCATCCGCGTCGAAAACTACACTGCCGTGTGTATCACTAAGCGGGTGCGGACTTAACGGGTCAACGTCGGACAAACTCACGCCGCACGAGTACGTTCGGTCCACTTGCGAGGGTAACGCCAAACCGGCCGAGCCTTCGTTTTTTTTTTCTTTTTCGTCCCGGGACGTCTCCAACGCGTTGAACGTGAACTGCTCTTCACGGTCCAAGCTCTCCGCGCGCTGGCGCACGCGAGACACCAGGGCGTGGCATGGAGTGGTTCTTCGATCCACGCGAGGCGGCGTCGCGTCAATCGCGGGGGAGCCGATATCCTCCGATTGCGGCGTGACCCACTCCTTTGGCAGGGTTGTTACGACGTCCGAGGGTTTCTTCGGGTTTGTTGGCGAAAGGCTGGGCGAGTACGGCTGCAACGCGGAAGGCAGGGAAGGCGTTTGTTTCACCTCGGGGGTGTTCGTGGGCGCGCGCGAGCCCTCACGCGGGTCAGGGCTCGTCGCGGAGGGGGAAGATACACAAGCGCCCATGATGAAGAGCAGGTGCGGTGGGCAGTGGAGGGGGAGAAACCTGGGCAGCCACAACAATAACTTTGGCCAGTAAAAAATAACGTGCACTTTTTCGTGGCGCTGATTTGCTGCACGTGACGACGTGTCGGCTCCCCGCCTTATCACTACCACGCGCGCAGTACAAACCACCCGGCGATCGCCTACCGTGCGTTGCCAATTTATGGAGTGTGGATTCATTGCGGGTTTCTGGGAACTCGGTGCGTGTCCAGACACGATCCGCGTTCGCGGTTGCGGCGCCTGTCTCGAAACGCCGCCGCCATTTTCTGATCTGAAAAACGCGATGTGCACCCATCGCGTTTCCCCAACCGTCGCCCCGTCTTCCATCCGCCTGTCCCTAACCGCCCCCCCCTTTCCTCAGGCGAGATTGCGTAACACGCACACGCACCAAACAGCGACAAAAACCTCTTTTACCTTCGCCCGGCCATCACAATGTCCGCGTACCAAACCGGCTTCGACGTCGGTCTCCCCACCGACAATCGGGGCTCAAAATCCGGCGGGTGCTTCCGCAAAAGCATCTCCTTCGCCGCGACAGCCGCGACGCTGTTCTCCGCGATCGCCCTGGCGCTCGTGGTGTATGTCGGCTTCTACATGGAAGACACCTCTGCGTCCGACCCCGTGACAATCAGGGTCGGCATGGCGTCGCCAGCGCCTGGGTACACCAGCACTCGGTCCCTGTTCGCAGGCACCGGGTCTTGGACCACCAAAGAACCGTTACCGGCGGCGACGAGCGATTTCCTCGCCGTCACGGTCGGGGACAAGATCTTCATGATCGGCGGCCAAGACACCGCCGGCGCCAGCACGGCTACCGTTCGCGAGTACGACCCTGTTATTGACGCGTTCAACGCAACCGCCAAGACCGCCGCGCAAGCCGGCCGCATGCGTTACGCCGCCGCCGTCGTGGGCACCAAGATTTACGTCCTCGGCGGCCTCGCCGTGGACGACGGCACCCCCCAGTTGAAAACCACCTGGGTCTACGACACCGCGAGTGACACGTGGGACTACACCGGCCCTAATCTCATCGTGGGTAGGTCGGATTTCTGTGCCTTCGTTGTCGGCCAGAAGATCTACGCCGTCGGCGGGTACACCACCGGCTACGCCGCGCTCGAGTCCGTGGAGGTTCTCGACATCGGCGCCGCCACGCCGGCGTGGGCCACCGCGCCTGCGTTGCCCGACGCGCGCGGCGACGTGACCTGCGCCGCGTCGGGCGGAAAGGGCTACGCCATCGGCGGGTACCACGACCCCACGGATGCGGACAACACTGCTTTCAAGGACACCATGTACGAACTGGACGTCGCCGGCGGCGCCGCGGCGTGGGTCGCGAAATCGCCGATGCCAACCGCCGTCGGCGACAAAGCTGCCGCGGTTCTTTCCGACGGCTCTATTCTCGTGATTGGCGGTGAAACGCACAACCGAGGCGTGCACACACAAGTCGCCACGCACACCAGCGTGCACTACTACCCCAAGCACGACACGTGGGTCACGAAAGCTCCGATTCCCACGGCGCGGTTCAGATTCGCCGCTGCAACCGACGCGGACGGGTTCGTGCACGCCTTTGGAGGACACGTGCACTGCTTCTCTGACTGGTCCGTGTCTCCGCCAACGACGACCTGCCCCGCCGACGCCCTCGCTTCGCATGAGGTGATGATGGACGTGACGCACCCCGATTTGTGGATCCACAGCGTCGCGGAACTTTAAGGAGGCACCGCACCGCGGCGACTCCTAAAAAATATTCCTGATCACCCTCGAGGTTTACTTCTCGGAGCTTTACTCGAGGATACGCGATCGGGACCCGTGAGGATATTCGACTTGTTGTAACGACCGGTCATTCTTCACAAACACTCACACTACTACTACCCATGGTCTCGATTTCGCAGCGAAGTTTTAAAGAAAAAAACTCACACTACTCACCCGTCGTTTCGATTTCGCCGCGAAGCGCCGCGCGAACCTTGGTCGCGTCCCTCCCCGCCGCCGCGCGAACCACGCGCCACCGCGCGTCATCTTCGGCGCCGAGTAACTCTACCTCGAGTTTTATTCTTTGCGAAACGGAACACGCGTCAATCCAACGTCGACATAGCGATTGTTTGTTTCCCGCGTTGGGATTTTCACTTCCCGACGCAAACGATGAATCGACGCCTTTCTCCGTCGCGACGTCGTTAACTTCCCTAATCGCGACGTCATTAACTCCCCTAATCGCCTCGACGTCCTTACCTTCCCTACTCGCCTTAACCTCATCAATCGCCTTCCCGACCTTTCCTTCAAGCCACTTCTCCTGCTCCCCGTGCTTCACCAGCCGCATTTCCCACCAAGGCAGGGACACGACTTTTTGGACGTTTTCTTTCTTCGCGAGAAACAGATCGCGCAGCCTGGTGTTGACGTTCTTGGTGACGCCCGGGTCGATATTGGTTGTATGCGCATTGGGTGTGAATGCATGGTCGAGATAATTTGTATGCGCATTTAGTGCAAACGCATCCACAAGTCCTCCGTTGTGAAATCGAGCCCGTTTCGGGTCAGACACGACGTCGTAAAAGTGGTGCGGGCCGTCGTACTCCACGACCACGTTCCAATCGGGAAGGAAGAAATCGACGGTCTGGCTGGCTTGAAAAAAACCGCGCCCTCCAAAAAGCTCGAGCTCGCTTTGATACTTGAAACCGATTTTTGAAAGCACAGCGCCCACCCTTCCCTGTGACCCCGAGACGTTGCTCGGATCAGAGTGCTGCGTGCTTTGCGTTTTCCAAGCCGTTTCCGCGGCGATGATTAGGGATTGTTTCATCACGGGAAGTTCGTCAACACCCGTAAGCAACTCGTTGTGAACAGTCGCGGCGTGGTGCGCTATTAACACGCCGTCGCTCGTGCTGAAATCGGTGGACTCCAAAACCGCCAACCGCTGCCACATCGCATTGTACGACTTCGGGAAAGGTGCAGAGGCACTCCCTTCAACTGCTCGCCACACCGCTAAACACCAAAGCGCGTTTGTCAGCTCGTCTGGTTTGAACACATTCGCGTGCCGGTCAACCGCGTCGAACAGGGTTCTGAAGTTTCTTACGTTATCGTCGCCAACGCCAGGCATGAACCCTAACGTGACATACCCCCAGAGTAACATCGAGGTGTCTTGCGCGGTTATCGACTCTGGTTTCTCGTGCGCGAGGCGATGAAACGCGTCGTCCAGCGCGTTTTTGGTACCGCGGTCGGGAAACACCCGCAGCTTGGCGTACGACCACACCAAGTTGCTCACCTGCTGCCACTCCAACACGGAATCGCCGGAACGCTTTTGCTGGGGTTGTGTGTAGCGTTGTGACTGACTGCTCCTTGGTAATGTCGTGTCTCGTGTACGTCCTACGTCGTCACCTTCTTTTCGAACTAATCGTTCACTCGGAACACCGCCAGGCCCGCTCCCAACGAAGCCTCGTTTTACTAAATCCGCAAGTCGTCTTTGCATCGCCAGCCACGTCTCGAGACTCGGCTTCAAGTCAAGCGTCGCGCACGCCCAGAGCACCAGCGAGACGTCCATCGGGGACTGGAACGGTGCGAGGCGCCGAGCCGCGGAGTCCATCTCTAGCCACAGCTTTTGAGGCGGCGAAACCCCTTTGGAGTTTTGCCAGAAAAGTGTCAGTATTGCAGGGTCAAACAGGGAGGCGATATTTGGGAAATGCAACACGTACCCAAGCTCGCGTAGTGCCAGAAAACCTGCGACAGCTCCTTCGCTTTGAACTTTTGCGTGGACGAATTTCCAGTCAGCGTTGTCACCGCCACGGAGTCAAACGCGGCTTTCACGCTTTGTTCCACTGGTAGGTTTTGAGATGAACTAAGCGTGGCTCGCGCCCACATACAGTTCGCCAGCTCTTGCGGCTTGAATTCGTTTTGCACGGTAACAATGGCGGCCGACAAAACCTTAACACTTTCGGGGTTTGGCGCTCTTCGCAGCCGCGCGAACCCCCACCACGTGTTCGCCACGTTTTGCGAGTTGAATTCGGTTTTGTTTGCAAACGCGGACGGGACGGCTCGGTCGATTATGCCCCAGCCGGTAAGACCCGGGTCTAACTGCAGCGTGCCTAACGACCACACCAAGTTACTAACGTGGTGGCTCGCGATTCGGGACTCGTCAACCCCCAGTTCGTTCCAAATCCCGGCCAGAATTTCGTCGCAAGGAATCTCCTTCACCAATGCCGCGGCGTACAGAAACATCGTAGACTGCCTCGCGGAGGTTTCTTGAGGGTGTAGGGTTTGGAGTTTAGGGTTTGGTGATTTAGGGTTCAGGGCATTAGGGTTCAGGGCATTAGGATCCCTGGGTGGTCCCTTTTCCAATTCACTGGCCACTCTTGGCATCGCGTCGAACAAAGCGCGCCAAACGCTTTGCGCGGGTGTCACGTTTCCATTTTCTTTTTTCTTTTTGTCTTTTTCAGTAACCGTCAAAACGCCGGCCTGCTGCAGCGTCGCCAGGGCGTGCGCGGAGTTGCACACCGGGCGGTGCGGAAATTGATTCATTTTTAGCAGTTCAAGCGCGCGCTCGCACAGGGCGACTAGGGATGGGTGGTGGTCGAGTTTTGTGACGAAGCGCGTCCGCTTTGCGTTTTTCGCCATCTTGGACAACGCCGTGCTGACGTTTACCGCGGAAAATTTGTTGACCAGCCCTGGGTCGCACAGCCCCAAGATGGTGCGCACGTCAAGTGCGTCCACGAGCTTCCGCTGGATGTCCCTTAGCTGGTGGTTACCCGGCCGGCCGTCGGACGGTCGGACGCGCACGTCCCCGTGACCGCCTCGGTTCGATCCCCGGGTTTCGCCGTACCCGCCGCGGCCGCGTCGATCGGTGCCGTCACTTTTGCCATCGCTTCGAGGAGGAGCCGGCACCGCGGAGACGACCCATCGCACGAAACCCGGACTACCGGGGGTACGAAACAAAAGGTTCGGGGTTTGCAAACCCTGGTACGGACACAGTGTCCGGCCTGTTGTTGTCGCGGCCAACTCACGAACACCCCGCCCGACCCTCCGCGCCGCCGCGCGCATTCCACCTGTGCGCGCGCCTTCTTGGGTGACGCGAAGGAGTTGTGTATTTTTCTCAAAGCAAGACGGCACCGGAAACATCGTCGTCACACATCCTCTCCAGTGTCACGCGCACACGGCGACCATGGTGACTGTGTTTTCGTGTGTCCCGTGTGCGGCGGCGAGGGACACGTGTGGCTGTCGCGCGATACCCAGCTCCAAAACGCGACGTTTCCGCGCTAACGCCCGGTCGAGGGACCCGTGGAAAGCATTGGGCACCCGGGCGGGCGGGGTTTCTTCGACGTCGCACGGACACCGACACTTACCTTCCGCGTCGTTCTTCCCGTTCGCCGCACCCGACCTGTCCGGGGACTTGCTTTCCAGCGCCGCGCAATTCGCGCTTCGCACGTACCTGGTGGAGTGTGGCTCCGTTGACGTGACCGTGGACGCGAACGCGGGTTCGCTGTTTCAAGGCACGGTCCGTGAGGTTGTCATTGAGGGCAACAACTGGCGAAGCAGAAAGGATTTGACGTGTGTGTCGCTGCGCATGGCGGTGGGCGAAGCCGCGTTGGACCCCGGGGCGCTGCTCACCGAACGGTTAATTAAATTGAAAAAACCCTCAGACGGGAACGCGCAGGTGGTTTTCAGTGAAACCGACTTCGGCAACTTCCTGACGCACCCGCTGGTGGAGAGGGCGACGAAGGAATGGGCCGAGGAAGATGGAGTGCAAGACACAAAAAAAAAGTTTCGATTCGACAAAGAAACGACCACCAAAAACGGATGCGTTGTTTTCTTCGGGCAGTGGGAAGACAGCGAACGCAAGGTCAACAAGCTCAGGTACATAATGTGCCCTAGTCTGAACGCACCAGGATTTGTAGACGTGACTGCGACGTGTGTTTCGGGAGAGTGCGACGAGCGCGAGATTGAAACGGCGGAGCGCGCGATGGCGGTGTTTTTCCAAACCTTAGTCGTCGACCTGTCCGGCGCGAGGCTTTCCTACCGCAGCATGTTGATCGAAAACGATCGCATATCACTCGACCTCGCTCTGGAGGTTGTTTCGTTTCCCCCGCCGCAGAGCTTGGGGATGATTTAAGGGTATTTATTGTTAAGGGAGATACTGGTAGGGTCGTATAGCCGGTTGTACGCTTAAATTAATGTAATCACGTTTTCTGTTGCTTTGGCCAACGCGGGTAATTTTCTCGGACGATGCATCCAATCCTCGTCTCAGTGGGGGCGCGCGCGTTCGCGGCGATGTTGCGGCGCGCGGCACGTGGCGTCACCGAGGCTGCGGCGCGGACGAGCGGTAAGGTGTCGAGTTCCGCTCAGGTCTTGGTAACGAGCGTCGCGAAATGCGAGAGCGCCGGGTGTGCTTCGTTTCGCGGAAACGCGGGCGCGCGCCGAGGGAATTCAGGCGTCTCCACGAGCGGCGACACGACCACGACCGGCTTCGCTGTGAAGCACACGACGACATCGCCAGCCACACCACCCGCACCAAATCCAGAGCAGCTAGTGCGCTCTGGGAAAACCCTGGAGTTCGCGCAGGCCGCGGAGCTTGTGTTCTCGTCGCACGGCAGTGGAGGGTTGGGATTGGCTTGGCACGCGTGGCACTTTTTCGCCGCCTGCCTTCCCGCCGCCGCCGCGTACGCGTGGGCGCAGCACATCCTAGCCACGGACCCGGAAATAAAACGGATGGTAAGTGAAGCTAGGGATCCGGAGGGGTCTTTTAAGATTCCGAATGAGAACTCGAATAGGAGTTACGAGAATGGAAACACAAACACTGCGGCGAAATATGGCGCCTCGACCGATGACGCGGGAGAAACCGCGGCGTCGGCGCAATCCATTGGTGACGCCGTGATTGATTTGCGGCGGAGGCTGGCGAATTTGGAGTCCACGCTCGCGGAGCAGCAGAGGAGGGCGGGGGTCAAGGTGGAGCATACGGGAAGTATACGAGGTTCGACGCAGCATCAGAATCGTGAAAAAGTAAAAGAAGACAGCGGCTTCCGCGAGAAAAACCAGGCGCAGACGCTCAACGCCAAAAACATTTGGTCCTCGATTCGTCGCACCGTAGCGAAGATCGGCCGGAGGAAGGGAATAGAAGAGGAGTAGATACCGTAGTTATTGTTTGATGTGTTCTGCGTTCAACAGCGCGCTTAGAGGTGCGCGAACGCTTTATTTTAGCGCTGCAATGTCACTCTGCTCGTTGTGAATCAAGGAATGAACAGCAGACAGAACTAGCAGCGCAAATGGTGGGTTTGCGAATCGACATTTTTGGAGATCTGGTTTCGTGATGACGACGTGTCTTTGGGCAGTCCGCGAAAACTGCCCTCGTGGTGGTTTCCGTGTCCACCTCGATTGCAGCGGTAGTTCCCCCGACGCGCGCCCCGCGGCCGTTCGCGCGAGTGCATCTTATCCTCCCCGACCCTCACCAGGCCAAAGCGAAAGGTCGTGCCCATCACCCGGAGGCGTTGATTCGCGGTCCCCCGCGGTGAAAAGGGGAAAGGCTCTTATCTTGCCCTGCATCTCACCACCTGCGATTCCACGGCGGACAGGACGGAACGGCGATGGCGATGTGTGCGACGACAACGAGCATGGCGATTCGCGCCCCTGGTGCGCGCCGGTTCGATTCGTACAAACCGTCTCATACAAGCGTACCCGCACCCGCGGCGAGGCGCGCTGGGGTTCGCACGCGGGACGTGCGAAGACCGGCTTGGCTCGGGGAGTGGATGAAGGACAACTTCGGTGGCGACGAAAAGGCGAAGGGCGATGCCGACGGTCCCGGTTCCGCGAAACCCAAAAAGGCCGGCCTGGATCCCGATTTGTTCGCGAACGCGGAACGGGTAGGTGTGGTGCCTGCTAGTAGGGAACGAGCGGGCGCGGCGGGAGGGCGAAGCGCTTCGCAGAAAGAACAGGTGCAGAAACAGCGCAGCGAAGCGGCGGCGGCGCGGGCGCGACGGGAAGGGCAAGGATCGAAAACCCCCGCCTTCGACGAGCTCACTCCTGACGAGCTCCGGCCCGATTTCGGCCTGAGAAGGGACCTTTACGAAGCCTACAAAGTGCGGAGTTTGGATGACGAGGAGCCTATTGGGAGTGGAAGTTACGGTATTGTACGAAAAGTCACGCGCCGAAGCGACGGGAAAAAGTTTGCGTTGAAAACGATCCGGAAAGCGCCGTGGCGGCAACCGCCCACGTCGAGGACCAGCGTGCAGTACTACCACAGCAAGCTGCGTAACGAGTTGGAGGTGATGCGGAAGATTGGAAGTTCGCTGTCCGTGGTGTACCTGTACGACTCCTTCGAGGACGACGACGCGGTGCATCTTTTGATGGACCTTTGCGAGGGCGGCGAGCTTTTGAGCGGAATACGGAAAGGGCGGTACGTATTCAACACTATTTGGCCCAATTACTCTTCCCTGTTTGCGTATACACGCGGCCTTACAAGACGTTAACCACTTTTCTTTCCCAATCGCAGGCCGTACACGGAGGCGGACGCGGCGGAGTTGGTGCGGAGCGTCTTGAGAACCGCGGCGCAGTGTCACAGCCGGGGGATTATCTTCCGTGACATAAAGCCCGATAACTTCCTGTTCGAGCGGGATGAGCGCGGGTCGCCGTTGAAGGCGACGGATTTCGGGCTAGCGGGGGTGATTTCGCCGGGCGAGCGGCTAACCAGGTGCGGGGCTTTCCCACTCACCACGTTCCGCCTACGCGATTGCGCATACTCGTCCTGCGAAGGGACGGTTAGTCCCTCTGCCTGTTTACGTAATTCACGTTACGAGAGACTGACACTTTCGGCTTTTATCGTATCAGACGGTGCGGCACCCCGTCCTACATGGCCCCGGAGGTTATTAACCGGAACTACGGCGCCGAGGCGGATGTGTGGTCGTGCGGGGTGGTTGCGTACCAGTTGCTAACAGGACGACTACCTTTCGTTGATAAAGTTAACCAGCGGCCGAACGCGAAGGAAGTGTTCCGCGCGATTCTAGAGGACCCGGCTGATTTCACGAGCGACCCGTGGGGGCGGCTATCGCCCGACTGCCGCGATTTGGTCATGCGCCTGATGGAGCGCGACCCGCAACAGCGCGTCAGCGCACGAGCCGCGCTGCTGCACCCGTGGCTACAGCAAACCGCGGCGGCGCAGGACTCGCCGATTGGCGGGCAGGTCGTGGCGCGTTTACAGCGATTCAGCACGTACGGGTTACTCAAAAGGTCCGTGTTGCGTCTGCTGGGCGACCAGCTACGGCAAGGCAAGGACTCCATGGACTCCATGGACGAGGTTCGGGGGTCGAGGGATGGAAGCATGGATGGGAAGCGCGATTCGCGCGAGGTCTCCGCCGCGCTCGCGTCGCCGATAGCGGTGGGTGGGGTTTTGGCGAAGGAGTTGGAGCTGACCACGGAGTTTCTGGAGCTGTTCGATTTGCTCGATACGAGTGGAGACGCGTTGGTGGAACCCGAGGAGCTGGAAGCTGGGTTGAAACGCGTGGGGTACGTCATAACCGCAGATGAGTGCCAACAACTGCTCGCGCAACTGGACACCACCAACGACGGGTTCATCGACGTAAACGAGTTCCTCGCCGCCTTGGTTGACTGGGAAGCTTTGGAAAAGTCAAGCGTGGAGTACCCGAAATGGGTCACCCAAGCGTTCAACATGCTGGACAAGGATGGAAACGGCACGATCGACGCGGGAGAGGTTGCTGAGCTGGTGTTCATGAACGCTGAGGACGGCGAGCTCACCAAAGAGGCGCGGAAAACCCTCGCCGCGTGTATCGTCGAAGCGGACACCGACGGCGACGGCCTTATCGACCTAGAGGAGTTCATCACCCTGCTGCAGATGGACCCGACGGACCAGCTGGATGCGTACGAGTGGAGGACGGTGGGGGGGGAGACGGAGGTGGAGAGTATTGAACGGGTGTAGGTGGGATTTGTTACCGGGTTTTTATACGTGAGCCTATTCCACGAAAGCATCAAAGCATCGCAAGACGCGTCCGTGTATTCACTTGTCACACGGTTGTCGCACATTTCTCGTAGTTACGTTACAACGTTCGCACCGCTATTCGTGCCAACTTCGTTTCCGCTACTCGATCCGCGCCACTGCCACCCCAGACGACTCACCAGTCACGAAATTACGCAGTCAAAATGCACGCGCCGCCAACCTCCTTGATCTTCTTCTCCGCCAGCTTGGAGAAGAACCTCGCCTTGACCACCACGGGTTGTTTGGGGAGCTGTCCTTTGCCGAGCATCTTGAAGATGCCGAAGTCGGTCAGGTCGATGACGGGCGCCTTGCCCGTCGCGGCGGCGCACTCCAGCCGAACCTCCTCGCCAACCAAAGTCCACAGCTTGTCAAGGTTGATGATGGGGCAGTGGTAGTGGTTCTTTTGCTTGTGGAAGTGGCGCATACCAACCTGTTGTGTTTGGAGTGAGGAAGGGAGGGAGGATAACGGTCAGCCCTTATGAGCAGAGACGTGGGGGGGTTCGCGATCGATAAAGCGTGGCACTGCGTTTGTGCAGGTGAGCCTCTCCTGGAGGCGACGTGTCGCATCCAAAGATTTCACTCATCCACACCCTGGCAGTGCCAAAGCCCTAAAGTAGATTTCGCGATAGCGCGGAGCCTACGCGGAGCCTACGCGCGCCTGTGTCTCACGCGACGCGTCTCGATACCAGTGTCGTCCCGCTCGTTACTAACGTGTCATACGCAGCTAATACGCACCTTCCCGAAGTAACCAGGGTGGTACTTGTCCATCATAATCCTGTGGTGGTGCTGGCCACCGGCGTTACCGCGACCGGAAGGGTGCTTGCGATGCTTGCCGATACGACCGTGCCCCGCGGACACGTGACCGCGCTTCTTACGGTTTTTGTGGGCCTGTTTACGGGGAGGATGGTGGTTGGGAGATATGTCAGCTTGGTGTTACGCTCGAATGCGAGCTCGACTTCGAGGCGCAAAGGGTCTGGCGACCGCGTCGCCGGCGCGCGCAAGCCAAACCCTCGATGGGCGACACGCGGGACCGCGAAAACGCGAACGCGCGCCGGCCATCGCGGAAAACAACCGCCGCGATGCGACATTCGCGTCGCGCGTTGGCGTGGAGACCAGGGCGTGTGCTAGGTACGTACGTGCGTAGGCATCTTGCCTTTTGCGGTTTGTCGTGCGGCGTGCGCAACAACGAAGAGGGGGAGCGAGTGCGTCGGTGGAGGATGAAAAGCTCTCTCATCACCAGAAACAGAAAGAGGTCGGATCGAAAATTTCTCCGAGATCTGCGACTGCGCGGTTCATCAGGTGCAGGCGTACGTCCAGTCCGCTCAGACCGCGGCGCGCGTGCCCTTTGAGTGCGCACCGCCATGGCGCGCCGCACAGGGTTCGAGTTGTGTCTCAACGCCGGGCGCGGGTTGTTCGCGGGCGCACGTCTCGGGGGCGCGAGCAGCAGCAGCGCGGGGTGGATGACATGCCCCGCCATGTACACGCAAACCAGGGGGGCGAAAAAAAGTACGCGACGCGTGGAGGTGATGCTGACGCAGGTACGTCTCGGTTTGGGCTTTTTGAACAACGCGAACGCGCTGTGAACGGCGTGAACACGCGGTGTGACCTTTCACTACGCACGACGGAGGTTCAACACGAAAGGATCGACCGCGGATCAACCGCGATCGTCCTCCGGAACGCCGCCACCTTTTATATTTCAGGTTTAGAACCTAATCTTTGTTTCTACCCTAACACCGCGCGCGCTACCTTCTAAACATCCATCATTCTCACTATCGTATCCTTGTAAAACTCATCTCGCACGCACACACACACCGAAATACAGGACATCCCGAACCTGGGCCGGGACGGGGAGGTGCTCGAAGTGAAACCCGGCCGGGCGCGAAACCACCTGGTGCCGTTGAAGATGGCCAGATACGCGACGGCTGATCGGCTCGACGAAGCCGCCGCGCGACGCGCGAGTTGGGCGGATCAAACCGAAACAATCGTAACGGCTGACGATACCGGGGAAACAGTACGTGTCAAGGGCTTCGTGTTTGTTTCACACGCTTTTTCTTTCTTTTCGGGGTATGAACTTTTAGTCTGTCGGGTGAACCGTCGATGAACGATCGGCGCGGCGTCCACGAAACCCAATCCTTCGCGACGGTTTCTTTTTTCCCTGTTTCCCAACCAATCCCCAAAAACGCGGTGATGAGTGACCCTATTTCGGACTAGAGTTTCTGAAGGCATACCCCGATGTTTACACAACAGTGTTCCCTTGGCTGTCTGAGCGTATTTTTCTGGGTTTTTTGTGTGTACAAAGGTTTTTTGGGGGAGCGCTTGTTTTCGCGGGCGGTACTTTCAAACGCGGAAAGGAAACCCAACCGCGAGCGCACGGTGACGAACGATTTCGCAATCTTTAAGATTTCTGACTGCCTCACATACGGGCGTGTTGACAACGCTGAATCTTGGCTGTGGAACTGAGTGCGCGCCGTTACGGTTATGGTTTTTCGCGCAGACTCTCGGGGTTTTGCGTCGTCGCGTTTTTCTTTTCGCGGCCGCCTTCGCGCGAGAAAACAAGACTAACCTTCCCGCGCCCCTTCCTCTTTTCGGAACATTTTTTTTACACAAATAGGATGCTGCCCGCGTCGCTTTGAACATCTTGACCGGATCGAAACTCGTGGTGAAGCGCATCGCGTCGAAGGACACGAAAAACCCGCGGGTTCCCGTGGACGCCGCGGCGCTCGTAGCAGAGGTAAGTGCGCGAAACATGTTTTTTCTGCGTGGGATTTCTGCGCGCGAAAGAGAAATTTTTCTCGTCTCGTCAAGACACCGTTTTTCCTCCCGTCGCACATGACGAAATATTGTCACCTGATAGCATGCGCCTCCTTCTGAATTGAGGGAATTATGCCTAAAACCCGTGAGGTCAAAAACACAATACAAACCGATGCGAACACACGAGAGACGACGCGAGCGAGACTACATCGACTTTGGGTTTTTTCACGCTTTGTTTTCTTGTTCCCTCCTCGAGTTTTTCGCAGCGCGTGGGTACTTCCACGACCCCGTTCCTCAAGTCCACCCGGTCCCCATCTCGGGTGCCTTCCACGAGTATTCGCTGACGTACCCGCTCCTTCCTGCTCTTCAAAACTCGTTCCAGATTTTGCGCCAGCGCAAGCTCCAGGTGGATCGCCGAACGCTTCTGGTGGACAAGTCTCTTTCCACGTTTGGGGATCACGTCGTTCCTCTTTGGATAGACAACAGTGTCGCGCCGACGCAACGCGTGTTGACCGTGACCGTGGAGCCGAAACGATGATGCGCCGGAGGGGAGAGGAGCAATAGTCTAGCACAAGCTGTGTAAAAACATAATTTATTAACAGAGGTTCCCAAAATTGTCGGCTTCTTTCTTTCATTTCAGTTTCGCTCATCGGCACTTCAGCCCCCCTCGCGCACTCCATCGCTCTCTTTAAAGCGCGCCGCGGTACCTTCCCGGCAACTTTCTCACCATGGGGAAGCGCAAGGCTAAGAAGCGCTCGCAGTCGACGCTGAAGACCACGTCGTACTTCAAGAGGTTCCAGGTCAAGTTCGCGCGAAGGCGTGCCGGTACGTCCGCTTACGACCGGGATCCGCGTTCGCGTGTTAGGGTTTTCTTCGTTTCGCGTGCTTTCGCGCGCGTGGCGTACCGCGTGGCGTACCGCGTGCCGTCGCCGTCGCGCGATTCGCTGTCGTGGGAATCGAATCGTACGACGCGTGATGCTTCCGTAGACGAAGTCGCGGTACCCGTACGCGCTCGCGGGACCTCCCACACCCGCTTTCCGAGACCATCACTGACGCTACAACATTTCCCATTCATCCCATCCCGCTTCGACCCTAAACCCGCAGGCAAAACGGATTACTACGCCCGCCAGCGCCTGACGCTTCAGGACAAGAACAAGTACAACAGCAAGAAGTACCGGTTCTCCGTGCGCTTCACCAACCGCGACGTCATTTGCCAGGTGATCTACGCCACGATCCAGGGCGACGTGACCATCTGCAGCGCGTACTCGCACGAGCTTCCCAAGTTCGGCATGAAGGCTGGGTTGACGAACTACGCCGCGACGTACGCCACCGGGTTGCTGTGCGCGCGCCGGCTGCTGACGAAGTACGGCTTGGAGGAAACCTACGAAGGCAACACCGAGCACATCGGCGAGGACTACCACGTGGAAGCCGCGGATGACGAGCGTCGGCCGTTCAAGTGCTTCCTGGATACCGGCCTGGTGCGCACGAGCACGGGCGCGCGCGTTTTCGCCGCGCTGAAAGGCGCCGTGGATGGCGGGCTCGACATTCCCCACAACGACAAGCGCTACGCCGGGTATGATCTTCAGGACAAGTCTCTCGACCCGGAAACCCTTGAAAGGTACATCAAAGGCGGTGTCGTCGCGGAGTACGCGGAGGAGATGGAGGAGGAAGAACCGGAGAAGTACCAAGAACACTTCCGCGCGTACCTCGCCGCTGATTTCGACCCCACCGGGTTGGAAGAAGCCATGGAGGGCGTCCTGGAAGCGATTCGCGAAGACCCCGTGCACGTCAAGAAGGCGCGGTCAAAGCCCGCGGACGCCAAGTCCTGGTTGCCCAAAAGGCTGACCTACGACGAACGCAAGGCCGCGCTCAAGGCTAAGCTCGAGAAAATCGTCGCGGATGCCTAAGCGGTTACGCGCTGAAGCAACCGGAAAGGGAGGGAAGATGAATCGAGTTCGCGAAGTGTAACGAAGGATCGTCTGACTTAAAAATACATTTCATTTACAACCCGTTACCTTAGCGTATCCGCGGTCGTGCGCAAGCCTTTTTCCGCAAACAGCGCGCGCACCTTATTTACTTCAGCTGTCTTGGCGCTGACCCACGTTCTGGCTTCTTTAGCCGCCGACGCCCGAGCGTCCCCCCCGACATCTACATCTTTGTTCTCTTTTTTCTCCCCGACGCGTTTTCTCAACCCCACGGCGGCGACCCCGTTTCCTTCGGTAACGCCTCCACTAGCAGCTCCATTAGCTCCTTCACCCGCTCCTTCACCCGCGTCTCCCCTCGTGTCCTGCATCCCCACCGCGTGGTAGCACTTGAGCAGCGGCGTCACCGCGTGTTTTGCGTCAAAGCCCACGAAAACGCCGCCCGCGTCCACCGAATCGCTCGCGCAGGCTTTGTCAATCAGCCACGCGTCCACCAAGTCCGCGCCGTGCTTCGCGACATGCTTGAAGATCTTTTCGACAAACCGCTTCGAGAACAAATACGCACCGAGCCCCGCGACGCCCCGTTCTCTCCACTCCCGTATTTCGATCCCCGTTCCGTGCTTGTCCGCGAAGCGCGAAAACAAGGTCCCGTCCGTGAACAAGGGTTGGTTTAACAGAACCAAGTCGTAATCAAGCGGCGCGTTCGTAACCACCGACCCTAATGCGCCGACGGGTATGGAGAGCAAAGAAGGATTCAGCCCGTCGCTTTCAAAAATAAACGCGTTTTGCAGGGAATCGTCAAGCGAGGTTTGCCAGTACGCCATGTGCGCGAACAAACACCCGACGTGGTGCGAAACTGTGAGGGTAAAAAAGAAGTGTCAGTCTTGAGTATGGGCAAACAGTCTAATTGTGATGTATGTAGTATACTTCCGTTTAATGATACTGTACTCGACCAGGGGAGGTAAACAATACGAGAGGGACATCAAACAGGGTCTGGATTTGGGAAATACGGTACGCACTTGTGGTCCACGGGGGGGCCAGCGCTCCCGATTCCGCGTCGCGGCTCGCCAATGATTCGAGCCACGGCAGTTTCATCAACAACGTAAAGTCCGGGTGTAAATAGTCACCGCCCAGCGTTGTGAACACCGATTTCAGCGCGTAAACCGCGCGGTCCAGGCCAACAGGCCACTTACTGGCGTCCACGCCCGGCACCAGCCGCACTAATTTCTTCACGGCGTCCGCGCCGTGCGCGTCCACGAGCTTTTATATTGTAAAAGCCGAAAGCGTCAGTCTTGAGTCGGCGAGTGTGAGTGTACTTCGTAATGTGACCTGAGCAAACAGTCGTAGTAATCCGCGAAACAGGGAGGCTTCTGATTTGGTGAAAGCCCCAACGGCCGTACCTTGATCAAGCTAATCGCGACCCGGCTTTTTTCGCGTTCGTCGTTTGGCATTGAGATTAGGTACATCGGGGTGTGCCAGTCACTGGTGGTGATGCGAAGACGCGCGCGCACCACGTCAGGCTGCGATGAAATCTCGCCCGATGACCTGAGTTGCGAAGGATTCGCATCGGTGGAATCAGTGTGATGATTTGTCCCCCCGTCGCGGCGGTGTTTTTCTTTTCCCAGGTTCGGGGGCTTCTGCTTGTTCGATTGGTTTTGGTGCATCGGTGGAATCTGAATCGTGGTCGCACTGGGTCCCGCCGCGTTGGCGTTGTTTCCGCCCGCGATGTACGCCGCCGCCGCAACGAGCACCGCGTGTTCGTTCGCGATTCGCGTGATTTCACTCAAAACGCTCTCTGCTTTCCTCGTCCGCGCCTGCGGCAGGGACTCTTCGTAATCAACCTGGGTCGCCACGGTGGTGCCAAAGTCGGGGCCGAACGTGAAGTGCAGCGCCAGAATCGTCAACACCGCGGTGGTTACTATGGCGGCCAGGAACCTCGCGACGCCGCGTCCGGTATGAAGGGGCGACGCGCGCGTTTCGGGGTCGGCGAGGAGTGGCTCGTGCTCAGAGGGAGGGTGGGCAGTGGACCCCATCGCGCGACGTGAAGACGCGCGACAAAGCACTGGCGAGGAGTCGTATCGATGGGTGTTGGCACGAAAAGTCGTTTCCGATTTCATCGGTAATTAGCGAGAGGCGATTTTATCGTTCCCACGCGCATCACTCATCTCTGCCATTGCCTCGCGCACGCCTCGGCACGATGGCGGCTCGTTCGGCGATGGGTTTCGCGGCTGGCGCGCTGCGGCACACTGCGACGCACACAAGGGTCGCGCCTTTTCCGGTGCCAGGCGGAATCGGGAGGCAAACTCGAAGCATGGGTACGTCGCGATCATCTTTGTCCGCAAATCTTTGGGTCATGCGTGACCCAGACACGAACGACCGTAATCGATCTTGCGCGCCTCTCCCAGGCTCGACCGCGTGCAGCTTCGTGTATCTCCCACCCGTTCGCTTCATTCGCTGACCGCAATCGTCCCTACCATCACACAACCACCCGGGTCAACCTCAGGCGGCGGCGGCGGACCAGGCGTGACGCACGAGGGCCTGACCCTTCACGAACCAGGATTGTTCCACAAAGGTTGGGCGTACGGGCTGGGCGGCTTGACCTGGTTTTGGATCTTTTACCGCTTCTACAAAGACGGCGATACCCTGATCTTCGGCCACGCCCCGCACTTCGAACACGGCGACGACGACCACCATTGAGTGCGCAAGTGCGGACAGCGCGATGCGGTCCGAGGTCGAGGGACCGGGGAACGACGCGAGCGGCGGATAGCACCCACGGAGCCTTGTAAAACACAGTCATGAAATCGTCACTCGACTCTCCTGCTCGAAAAAAGCGTCCGTCAGTCAACGTTTTCAAAAAGTTCTCGTCACGCTGCCGCACTTGGTGGCGCGCCTGCGGGGTGGAGTGAGTCGCGCTTTTGTTGTGAGTGGTGACTGCCACGATGGGCACGAAACGCGCGTATCGCCTGCAGGTACGTGTTGTTTCAACTCGGAACGGGACACGAAGGAGCGGGTGCCCCGAGTGGTACCGCGAATCTGAAAATCTAACCGGAATGGCCGAGTTTTTGGGCACCCCTCCCGATTGCGCACCGCCTTTGTCTCGTGTCGCGTCCACCCGGAACGCGTGTCTCGCTGTCCTGTCCTGCTACGTAGCAAATACTACCCTGCACGACCACTAACGCGTCGACACGTAAGCGCGTATACATACCCACCAGAGGCCGACTCACATTCTCTTCCCTCTTTCCTGCGTTCCACGCACCATCTCCCTCACTTTCCCAGGAGTTCGCCGCGCACACGTCGAACGTGAACTGTTTGAAGATCGGGCGCAAATCTTCGGGGGTCATGGTGACCGGCGGCGAAGATAGGCGGGTGAACCTGTTCGCGATTGGCAAGCCCGGGGCTATTCTGTCAATGACCGGCCACCAGTCGCCGGTGGAGTGCGTGACCTTCGACCGGGACGAGGAAGTGGTGGTGGCCGGCGCCGCGGGCGGAACCCTGAAGCTGTGGGACTTGGAGAGCGCCAAGGTGGTGCGCACGCTGGTGGGGCACCGCAGCAACTGTACGTCAGTCGATTTCCACCCGTTCGGCGAGTTCTTCGCGAGCGGGTCGCTCGATACGAACTTGAAAATCTGGGACGTCCGGAGAAAAGGGTGCATTCACACGTACAAAGGCCACGACCGCGGGGTCGGGGTTTGTAAGTTCTCCCCGGACGGGAAGTGGGTCGTTTCGGGCGGGCAAGACGGGAGGGTTCGTCTGTGGGATTTAACCGCTGGCAAATTATTAAAACAGCTGCACGTCCACGACGGCCCCGTTACGTCAATAGAGTTCCACCCGAACGAACTACTACTAGCCACGGGCTCCGCCGACCGCACGGTTAAGTTTTGGGATCTAGAGATGTTCGGGATGGTTGACGAGTGCGTGGAATCCACGGGGGTGAAGTCCATGCTGTTTCACCCGGATGGCCGGAATTTATTAACCGGAACCAGCGAGTTTTTAAAGGTATGGGGCTGGGAACCGTCGATTTCGCGCGACGCGGTGGATGTGAGCTGGCGGAACCTGCAGGACCTGAGCACGCGCGAAAACAAGCTGCTGTACGTACCAGATTTCCCAAATCCCAACCCTGTTTTACCGAAGCTAGTGACTGTTGTCCATACATCGCGATATACAAGACTGACACTTTTCGTTCACAATCACAGAGGCGCTTCCATTCAAAACTCGTTCGTGGGGGTGTGGGTGGTGGATCTGAACCAGTGCGCGCCGTTCTCGGGCGCGGCGCGGGGGCCGGGGGGGGGCGTTTGGAACGCGAGGCGGGTACGGTTCGCGACGGCGTAACAACGGCTGATGACAAAGAGCCCTCGACGTCAAACGCGACGGACGGTTTTTCAGGCCGGCCTTTTGACCCTCGGGACGTCAAAGCCGACAAGGAGGACCGAGAGGAAGGAAACAGGTCGCCCATGGCCATGAACCTGAAGTTCGCGGCCGCGCACGGGATCGGGGAGGACCCGATGGAAACGACGGGGCAACCGCCGCCCGCGATTGTGTACGCGAAACCCAAACCGGCGCCGTTTTCGCCCGTGATACCCCGGCGAGAACGTAAACGAGACGAACGGCGGCCGGGCGGTGAGACTTCGTCGTGTCCGGAGACGCGCGTCGTCGTGCCCGAGGTCAACGAAGAGATCCCTGAGGAGGTATACGAGGACGATTTCGTCGGCGTTGGCGCGGAGGATTCGCTCGAGAACGTGGACGAGGAGGACGACGACGAAATGACGCGCGCGCTCGGGCTGGGTTCCGACTGTATCCGCAAACAGTCTGAGCCGACTCCACGTTACTCGCAATCGCCCACCAAGCCCCTGTCGGCGACGAAGAAGCACACGCCTTTCCAGTCACCAACAAGGGCCTCGCCGCGAAAATCGTACAAACGCGATACCCAAGAGGAGGCTTTTAACTTGGAAACCCTGCGGTCGGCGGCGCTCGAGGCGGATACCGAGTTCATCGACGCGAACGGCGGCGGCGGCGGCGATGCGCTTCTCGATTCCGATTCCGTTTCCATTGAGACCCTCGCCGTGGCGATGGCCAGGGCCAGGGCGGAGCGCGCTAGAGATGAGGATGCCCCGTCCACCGCCGCAACACAGAGGTCCTCCTTCGAGCATGTACACCAAACGACAAAAACGCCGACGCCGACGAAGGCGTCGGCTTTACTTCGTGCGAAATCGCCCCTGGGCGTGGATTTCGCTTCTTTCGTCCCAGGAGCGTTTGAAATAAACGGCACGCCCCCCACGCCAACACCCGACGAACACGTGGTTCTACACGCGCTTTCCGGCGAGGATTCGGAAATCGTGTTGGACATTTACCACTCGCGACTCAACGCGCTGAAAGGTACGTATTTGCATTTCCCAAATCCCACCTCCCTGTTTTCCGATTGTCCAGAGTAATTAATCATACGCGCGGTCTTACAAGACTGACACTTTTCTGGCGAAACGGAAAAAGCGACGTCGCGGGCGTGGATCAAAGGCGACGCCAAAGCGGTGGCGAATTTGTTAACGCAAAACAACGACCACTCCGCTACCGCGGACGTTTTGGGCGCTGCGTTGGACGCGCCGTTCGGAGGCATCACAGGTGACGGCCCAGTGTCCTTGGAACTTGGGTCACACTTGGTGCCTCTTTGCGTTGCTTTGTTGGAGTCGAAACACGCGAGTTACCAGGACGTCGCGCTGCGGTTTTCGCGACGAGTGCTTTTCGCGTTCGAACCAGTGCTCGCGGGGGCGAAGAGTTTCATGGAAGGCATTGCCCTTTCGGGGAGGCGACGGGGAATAGGGGTTGATATGGCACAGGAAGAGAGGATCGCGAGAGCCGCGACGACTCGGGTGGCGCTGCTGAGTCAGCGGGACGCCCTTGTTGGAATCGCGCAAAGGTCCAAAAACACCGACCTCGCGCTGAAAGCCCGGGAAATGCTGGGCGCGCTGGAGAGACTGGGGTAGGCTTTTTAGGTGTAATCTAGTTACGGGTTACGTTGGGTGTAATCTAATAAGATTTCACGCAGGGCACTCTGGGCAGTAGTACGTCACCTTGCCGTGCGGGCAGGGGGTGCATGTGGCGCAGAATCGCCGGTGGGCGGCGTGCGCGCACGGGTCGCACTGAGAGCAGTCGTGTTTCGCGTTTTCGTTGTGTGGACGAGGGTCGCACTCAGCGCACCCGCGTTTCTGCCTGCCGTGCCAGCACCGTTTCTGTGCGCCGCCCATCTGGTACAGGCGTGTGTCGTGTAGTCGTATCTTGGCCTTCCTCGCGTGCGCCGCACTGCGACTTCGCAAGCGCTGTGCGCCGCGGTGTGCGCTCGCGAACAGCAGCGTCGCAGCTTTGCGTTGACGTTCGTTTTCGTTTCCTTTCGACGTCCCGAGAAAACGTTTTTGGTTTTTCGTCTCGACCCAAGCTTGTTTCGTCTTTGTTTCTCGGACGGCGTGTTGTTTCTCCTCGGACGACGCACAAGGAGATCCTCTCCCGTTGCCTCGTTTTTGGGCCGCACGAGGCTTACGCGAGCGAACGACTCGCGGGTTTTCCAGCAATCCCAACGTCCGAGAACGTCCCTTCCGCTACGATATTTTCGTGGTCGCCCCTCCTCTCACGCCACACGCGCGCGCGCGTGGCGACGCGTCGCTCGAGATGTCGCCCGACACGCTTTCGCCAACCGCGCGCGGCGACCCCAGCCTGGGGGCCGTCGCGGATTCGTTGCGCGTGCGTTTCCAACTGGAAGTCGCGTTCGTGTCGAGCCAGCACGTTGCAGGACGTGCCTCGGACGGGCTTTCACTCCACCCACCGAGCTCTCCTGCCGTCGCCGCGACCCAGGTTCCGGTGATACGCCCTTTTCGCGTCCTGGATTTACACGAGAGTCACGGCACGTCCGCCTCACTAAGTGCGCTCCAGCGTGACGTGGATGACGTCGCGACGTACGCACGCGAGGAAACCAGCCGCGTTTCTTTGTTCGCGGGAAAACTCGAGCGCGGGGTTCAGGGCCTTTCCAACACAAACAACACGGTTTCGAATGAAATTTTGTTAACCCCGTGGCTCCAGTCGGTGGACCGCCTCGCCAACCGGCTCGTCCTGGTGGGGGATGTGCTGGAACACGCCATCGCGTGCCTCGGGAGGGATGGAGGTGCGAAAAACAAAGCAAACGGCGGTCCCGTAGGGATTGAACCAACGCAGACTGACGAATGCGCACTCGCCGAAAGCCTTACCAACCGCCTGACACGACTCCGGGTTCTTGTCGAGCCGGCCGTGCTCGCGATTAGCGCGGCGTACGCGGAAACGCGCTTGGGCCTTGACCCAGTTCACGAAACCAACTCAAGAGGCGGGGTTTGGAAACCACCGGATGCTTTTGAAAGGAAAACCACAAAGTACTGGGTCAGTCTGGACGACGTGTTAGCGCTGAAACTGGCAATCGCGAAACACCTGCCCGTGCTCGTGTACGTGCCGCCGGACGAGACAACAGACGAAGAAGGCGAAGAAGAAGAAAGAAAGAAGAGCCTGAAAAGACGCGAGTCTTTGAAAGCGGCGTCACAGCAGCCGCTGGTCCGGGACGGAAACGCGGTGACCTCGGTGTACCTGGATTCAAGTGAATTGGCCGTGTACGCCTCGCGGTTGCAAAGGGAACAGGGCGCGACGTTGGTGCGCGCGCGGTGGTACGGCGAGCAGTCTGATTTCTTTGACAAAGAAACGGCGACGGACGACGACGGAAACGCGGCCGACGACGTCGTGTTCGTGGAACGCAAAACCCACCACGAGAGCTGGAGCCTTGACGGGAGCACGAAGGAGCGGTTTGGGTTACCGCGGCAGGCGTTACGGCCGTATCTGCGTGGGGGGCTTGTGGAGTTCGAGTCCGGAAAGTCCGGAAAGTTTCCGTCCGCCGCCGACAACGAACGCGCGCGGGTTTTGGCGAGGGAGATTTCAACCCACGAAAGTACGCGTGCGGGCGTTTCCCAAACCCAACGACTGTTTGGTCAGCAGCACACTTCGCACAGCTCTTGTTCGTGAAGAATCTTTGATTGACGACTGTGTGACCCGAGTAATTACTCACGCACGTCACGAAACACTGACCTTTTCTTTTCTGTGACTCCTGATCTTGTACCTATCCTCTCAGTTTCAAAAAAACACCTGAAACCCAGCGTGCGCACCGAGTACCGCCGCGTCGCGTTTCAACGGTCCGACTGCAACGCCGTGAGGGTTTCCCTTGACGTGGACTTGACGTTTTCGGGCGCGGTGGGGTTCGCGGATGAGGAATTTTGTGTTCGCGGCCGCGAGGGCAGCGACGAAACGTTTGTCGGCGTCGACGGTACTCGCGTCGGCGGCGGCGGCACCGACGGCGTTTTCAAAAGAACACGGAGCGTAAAGTTCCCTTACGCGATTCTGGAAATCAAGACAAGGGACGAAACCCCCCCGGGTTGGGTGGAAGAGGTCCTTCACGAGATCCCCGTGTTGGAAGTTCGCAAGTTCTCCAAGTTTCTGCACGCCACGATGCTGACGCGAACCAGGGCGGCGGCGGCGGCGGCGGATAAAAGTGAGACTCGTTTCAAAGAGGGTGCGCTGAAAGAAAGCGACTACTCCGCGCCGCACTGGTGGTGCTTTGATTCGGCGACGGGCGCGGACGCGAGGGACCTGGTCAGCACGCGAGGCCGCGACTTTTTCGTGTCCGGCGCGGTGAGCGACGGTTGCGCACGATTACCGGCCGGTGCTTTGTCGACGCGTGACCACGTCGCCGTGACGGTACGCGACGATTCACATCCACATCCACGCGGCGACGCCTCGCCCGACGCCAACGGATACGACTCCAACTCCAACTCTTCCGGGGAAATCACGTCCGTGGATTCGAACACCACAACCGGCGGGTCTTCTTCTGGGATTTCGGGTTTAACACGCGCGGAGGTTGGCGTGCTTGAGCGCTTTTTCAAATCCAACCACGCGCAGGGTCAAGGGAGGGCATCTTTAGGTCAAGGGAGGGCAAACACCTTGGGTCACCGAGGCTCGACCGACACGCCTTTGCGAGGCAAAACGTGGTGTTTCCCGTCCACGTACTCCTTCCGCGACACCCGAGGAAACGGCGGCGAAACGCGCGGCAAGCGACACGTCCCGGTAAAGGTTGAGCCGAAAACCTTTTTCGCCAACGAACGCACGTTGCTGCAGTGGCTCTCCATGTCCGTGCTTCTGCTGTTCGCGTCCTTGGTACGTATTTCCCACCCACCGCACACCGCCTTCCTGTTTGCCCATACCAGACTGACACTTTCTTTTTTATCTCAAGGCGCTGCTGAGCCTGGACGGGACGCAACCCGGGGTGTACGGCGGGAACACGGGGTTCGTACACCCCGGGTTTGGTGCGCAGGCAGGAGGCACGCCGGGTGCCGCAGAAGACGCGGGAACGGGAACGTTTCAAACTGCGGCGCAACAAAAGCGAACGCGCGCCACGTTTGTCGGCGGCGCCGTGTTGGCCCCCGTCTCCGTGGCGTTCATGGGGTACGCGCTGTGGACGTATTTGTGGCGAGCCCGGCGGATTGCGCGACGGGAGCCTAGCGCTAGGTACGACGACATTGTAGGACCAACAGTGCTTGTGCTGGTGCTCGTCACCGTGTCCGCGGTGGCGGTATTCGTCGCGATTGACGCGCGGGTCGGGGATTTTTGGTAAAGAAGAAGGGTGTGAAAAAAGAATGGGGTGAGGTCATCACTTTTTCGTCACTCCATTCTTTCGGTATCCCTTCTTCGTACCTTCTCCGCGTACACCCGCACGTGCGGACCCTTGGCTGGCCATAAAAACACACCACACACACAAACTAACTACTCCAACACCTGGTACGCTACTCCGCGTTCACGAACTGCGCGCTTCGCGTGGCTAGGTCGAAAAACTCGTCGAAATCCACGCGTCCGTCGTCGTCGCCGTCCACGAGCTTAATAAGCTCGGCGGTTTCGTGCAGGGTCAGGGTTTCACCGAGCGCACCGAAAAAAGACAAAACGTCGTGCACGTCGAGCAGCCCGTCCCCGTCCTCGTCGAACGCGGCGAAGGCTTCCCGGACCTCGGCTTCGCTGAAGTCGTTGTGATGCGTAGTTATGGGTTGTGTTTCTGTTTCGGTGGCAACGGAAACGCGCTCCCTCGTACTGAGTGAAACACGGCCCATGTCCACCGCTAAGCTGTCGTAAACACGTCCCACATTTTCCGCTTCGTTTTCACGCACCACCTGTTGTGGTCCTTCCCGGCGTCGTGAAACCCCTTCGTCGTCTGAAACTTCCTCCGCCCCGGATTCAAACGCATCACTCGCCACCGAATCCGCATCCGTGTACTGCGATTCCGAGCCTTCGCCTTTTTCGGATCGCGAATCCGTGGAATCCGGAGAACTCTTCTCCGCTTCCACCGGACCCCAGGTGTTTGATGTTAAACCCGGTCGCCGTGAAATGGAAGGACGGCCGTGAAGCGTGTCCAGCTCGACAGGCTCGCGACGGGACATGCCGCGCACGAGCTGGGAAGGCGCGGGGAGTAGTAAAGCGCGCGAAGATGAGTTCTCAGATTTTCGTCATTTTCGTGAAACTCCTCACGACACTTTCTCAAGGATTGGCCCCCATCCGCACTCCCACCCTCGCGCCGCGATGTCGGCCTCTTGTCCGTGCGCGGTCGTTGCGCTGGCTTGTCACGCGGCAGCGGGTGTGACACCGTGTCGCCGCGCGCGGCGAGCCACGGTGGCTAGAGCATCCACAAAGCTCGAGCAGCCCGCTTGCAACGAGAAAGGGATGTACGATGGCACCGTTCTTTTCCACGTGTTTCCCCAGCTCACCCCGCCGACTCCGATTTTCAGCACGTTCCTGGAAGGCGCCCTGCACGTCGCTGAGGTCGCGAAGAGTCACCCGGCGTACGCGACCGCGCACTTCCACGAGGCGCACGATTCCGAGAAAGCGCTGAGAGAACTGCCACACGGGTACCTCGCCATGACCTTGTTTTCCTGCGCCCCCGAAGTGCTGTGGACAACATTCGAAGACCTTAAGGAGTGTCTCGACATTGGACACAACGGCCAGACACACCACCCGCTGGTGTGCCGAGAAACAAGCGCGTTCCCGGGGCCGAAATCCGCGCTGGCGCAGGCGCCGCACGGGAAAGTGAGGTACGCGGAAACCGACGCCACGGTGGTGGTGGTGATTAATGCTGGAACCAATGATGACGTCGAAAAGAGTTGGACGGAATGGTCGGGCGCGGAGGAAGCGCGGAGAGTTTGCGGAGACGAATCGTTCCTTGGCGCGACGCTTCACACGTGTATTGACACTGAGGCTAAGTACACGCACGTCGTACGGGTAGAACTGGGGAACGCTGATGACGAAACCGTGGAGGCGGTGGTGCGACACGCGACGACACGGTGCGCGAAATTAGTCAATGGCACAGACCAAAGTACAAAGTTGGCAAACGGCGATTCCACCAAAAACGGGTTCGTCGTCGAGGCGTACCGCGTGGCGTTCAACGTGGAAAAGAAGGGAACCCCCGCTGGGGCGTTGTTCGCGGTGAGGGAGCTACAGAAAAAAGCCCGGGAAAACGAAAAAGAAAAGGTGGCGTTCGAAGCGAAAGCCGCAGCGAAAAGCGCGCAGGCGTGACGACGCACGGCGTGACTATAGGTTGAACAATAGGTTGAACTATAGGTTGAACGGCGTGACTATAGGATGGCCATCCCATCATATTCAACGTCCATCATACTTATTTAGGCATATACTCGTCGTCTCGAAATCGTCATCTACGAGAGTAGATGAGTAGAGGATCTACTCGTCTACTCATTTTCACGTCCCTCCCTGCAAAGAAAAAATCACAGCCTGTTGCTCTCCTCGTCCCCGTCGCTGTCCTCGTGTCCGTTGGGCGCCGCGAAGTGTCCGTCGCCGTTGTTTTCCCCGTCCTCAAGAGGCATGTACTGGCTCATGATGGCTTTGATTTCCTGGTTCATGTAGGACCTTAAACGTACGCGGTAGATGAGGTACCCGCCGCCCCCCAACACGGCGCAGCTCGCAAGCACCGCTACAAACACCGTGCCTATTCCGAACCCGCCGCCTGACCCGCCGTGAAGACACGTCATGCCGTCGCTGGACGACGCGTCGTCCATCTTCCCGAAACCGCTGTCGCACGTACACGTGAACGACCCGAAAGTGTTCGCGCAACGCATGTGCTCTCCCTTGCACGATGTCTGGCACTCGTCGACGTCAACACATGTCAAGCCGTCCCCGACGAAACCGGCAGGGCACTTACACGAACTCGCCTGTACCGTCGCCGGGTCGCCGCCCGCGATCCCGGTTTGTTTCTTTTGATCGATCTGGTCCACACACGCGCTGTGTTTGCCGATTCGCCAGCACCCGCCGGGGTGCTCCGCGTCGCTGACACACGCGCTGGGTGGTTCTTCGTGGCAGTCGATTTTCCCCAAACCCGAATCCGTACACACGCACCGGTCGCACGCGCACGCGGGTGTGTCGAAAATCGCGGCGACGCACCCGTTCGTGACTTCGCACTTCTCCCCCACCAGCTTAGCGCCCGCCGGACACACGCACGCGAAGAACGGCGTCTCCGCGGTTACTTGGCACCCGGTCATCCCGTTACCTGTCGCGTCTCTCGCGCACGTCAGCGAGCCTTCGTTGTCCTCCAGACACTTGTCCTCGAACCCCTGGTCGCAAAGCTCGGGGCGGGTGGACTCCGCGAACCCGGAACACAGGGTGCGCAAAACGGCTTCGCGGGTGAGTTTGCCGCGGTACTGTTGTTGCGAAAGAAAAGTGTCAGTCGGAGAGTCTGGCTGTATTGGGCGATGTATGGACAAACAGTCATCAGTTGAGAGATAATACAGTGCGTTTGTGATGTATTTGTAAGAGTTGCCAGTACGCCAGTAAGTGTTACGGCCGTACTGAGTGAGTACTTACTCGGACAATCCGCAAACATGTACGGCGGGATTTGGGTTCCAAGGCGCAACACGTACCTGCCGGTCGTTGATCACCACGGTGGGCAGGATGTTTATGTCCCCGCGTCGGCCGTCGTCCAGCTGCATCTCTTGTTCGTGTTCAAGAACGTCGTTAACCACGTCCGCGGTGACGTCGCCGACGCACGCGCGAATCGCGTCGACGTCCAGGGAAAGCGCGACGAGCACCGACTCGGCGCACTCCAGGTCGTTGAACCGGCCGTTCGCCATGGTACACGCGTCTTCGAACTGCGGTTGTTCACGAAAAGGGTCAGTCTTTAGTGATGTTCGTAACTTGTATGAGCAAAAAGTCGTATTACTTTCCGACTGTACTCCATACAGAGCAGTAAACAGTCACCCGTAACGAGGCCGAACTGCGTGGGGATTTGGGAAATGAAAAACACGTACCTGCGTGACGTAGTCCCACCACTTCCAAGGCGAAGCCGTGGCGTTGGCTTCCCGGAACACACACAGCGTCCGCAGGTTTTCGGTCACCACGTCGGCGCCCGAAAACCCAGCCGCGAAATCGGAATCCGGATCCGGACAGCAGTACCGGCCGTTGTTGATGCACTGCTGCACGCAAAACGGTTCGTCAATCGCTTCGGGGGGGCACAGCCACGTGACGTAGTGCGGGGTGAACTGGGTGTACCCGTTTTTTTCAAGCGTCACCGCGGTTTCCTTGAAGTCCTTGATGAAGCCTTTCTGGGCGTCGCACTTAGCGCCGCAGTTATCGCCGCTGTTGGTCCAAAGCTCCCACTCCACCCGGCTATCGGGATGCGGAAGCACGTCGGTCCAGTTCAGGGTGACCAAAATGGTTGTGCCTGCGGTTAAAATGGGCTCGAAGATATCGCCCGTGGCTTTCGTGACCAGCCCTACTGGGACGGTGATGTTCGCCGCCTCCCCCACGCTCTGGTCATCCGCGCTCGCGTCCATCGTCACCAAAGGCTCGTCTATTACGGGTAACGAGGAGTAACGGGGTAATAGGGGCAAACAGTCGTGGAGGTGGTTAGTACTTGGTGCGCGTGTCCTGGAGGTCGTCGGTTCGAAGTCACGTTTGGGTTTGGTAGGGGTGGGACGAGCGCTATGCGCAAACAGTCGGGACAGCTGCTTCAACAATAAACGCACCCACGTTGTCCACGATGATAACCGCGTCGGCGCCCGCGTTTTGCGCGTGGAGCGCCTTTTTCGTAAACGCGCAAAATCCTCGGTCCAACACCACCACGGATGCGCCTTGGCCGGGGGACCGCGGGAACGGGGCGTTCTACAGGTGTTTGGGGTTTAGTGTTACGGAAGGGTAGGGTTTGGGAAGGGTGAGGGTCGGTTTAGGGTTTGGGGAATCAGGGCGGAGGATGTGGGCGGGGATGTTTCAAAATCTTTAAAAACAAAAGCGCCAAAGCGACGTCAGAATGGAGAGTGACCAGATCTGTGTTTGTGTGGTAAAGAAACAGCACGTACGTATGGGTAGCACGCGTCTTGGTCATCGGGGGGGTAAACCAGCTTGCCACTGCGTTTGGGATGGTGCGTGGTCGGTCAGATAGGTGGAGGGAAAGGCGTGGGGGGATGACGCGGGCGAGGGATGGGAGTTTGAGGCTGAGATCTGGCTAGACATAGTGACGACGCGTCACGCGACAAAGGAAAGTCGGCAAACGGGGAACATATGGGTACGTACGACAGCGTGGCTCCGTAGATGGGCGACCCGAAGTTCGCGATGGCCATGGCGTATGCCCCCGCGACTGCGGTGGGTAAACGAACCACCACGTTGGCTTTCTCGACGTGGAATATCGCGGACGCGAACTTCGGGGCGGAGACGACGAGCGCGAAAAGCACGGCCACGAATGCGAAAGAGGAACATCTGCCGATGGTGCCGCGACACGTCATCGTTCGTGATACGCGCGACGAGTGCGTGTTTACACCCACGCGTGCGTTACACACAGCGGTGGTCTCAACCGAGACGCGACGAAGGCGTGTGTATCAAACAACCGCGATTCCTCGCGAGCGCGTGACAGTGACGACGTAACCGATGGCGTTCGACAAGAAATTTGGCGCGTGAAAAGTCGTTTCGGGACCCGAATCATTTTTTTTTGCGAGTGAGACTGATGAGATGAAAAGCCTCGCGAGACACCAGTACTCGTACCCACCATGTACTCCAGCACAGGCAAGCGTCTCTTTCTTCTATGGGCATCGTGTTTGCCACGATGCCGCGAATGTTCTTCTTCCTGTTTGCACTGCTTTTGGTAAACGCGGTTTAGTTAGCGGTTGAAACTTGCAACGCATCACACTAGGGTAACCCTAAATCCCAACCTCCAGGAACTCCAAATCAAGCAGCATCGCCGCGCACGCGGCGCGGCGCACGGCGTCGTGCGTCCACTCTTCGTCGCCGTCCGTGGCTTCCCTCGCGACGTCCTCGGCTTGCTTCATCAGTCCTTTCCCGCCGTCGCCCAGGCGCTGGCTCATTTCAAACACCAGGGCTCGGTCCCCGCCTCCGGAGAGGGACTTTTCCTCAGTGTCTTCGTAAACGCCTTGTCGCATGCGTTCCATCAACTCAGAGATGAAAAAGAAAGTGTCAGTCTCGTATGGGCAATCAGGGAGGCGGTGTGTGGTAAATGGAAATACGCACCTCCAGCCAGCTCCCGCCGCCGCCATCGCACTTGTCCGTCCCGCGGTGGCCCGAGAGTTGCCACGCCAACGCCATCACCAACTTCGCTTCTTCCCTGGCGCGATAAAAGCCGAAAGTGTCAGTCTCTCGTAATTTGTGTTACGTAAACAGTCAGGGTAATCGGGCCGATCAGGGAGGCGGAACGTGGTTATTGGGAAAGGCCCTTACCACGGCACCAAGCGCATCGTCGGCGTTGACGAAATAAGCGCCACCAGCCACTCCCGTCGTCGCTCCGACTCCGTGTTCAGGGTACCCCGCACCGCCATCGCGGCGTCGTGCGCGGTACCGTTCGCGGATCCCCAGTTCCACTCACGCGATGTCCAGGTCACAGCGGGAAGGCGAACGCCCGTGCCCCTTGGGGTGGTGGCGTCGCCGACGATATCGGGATCTACGGTTTCGGCAGGGGACTCGCCGGTTGATGCGCGAAGCGCAATGGCACGCCGCATACCACGATGACGACCGCACGTGCGTTGGATACCGCCCGCGACGCTCGCGAAAGAGCCGACGACGGAAACCGACATCCGGTGACGCGCCGGAGGTGCTGTCTTGTGTGAGGGTTAAGGCTGTGGGCAAAGGCGACGTCGGCACTTTCGACGATATTTCGGGTCGAAGCTGATTTTCCCGAAAAGGAATAATCGATTACATCTGGAAGGTCCTGGTTGACTCTCCTCGCATCACTTCCTCGCGCACCATGGGCGCGCTTTCCGACCGCCTCGCCGGTTTCTTCGACGAGCGCGGTTCCTTGACCGACGACGGCAGGATCGCGGCTGCGGTGGCGTACATGATTTGCGTCGTAGTCGTGTTGCGGCGTGTGAAATTTTTCCTGATTCGATTGTTTCCCTCGAACGTGCTGGAGTTTGTGCCGTACAAACACGACGCCAAGGGCACGGACACCGTGTGCGTTGATTGCACGCACAAGCACCTGCCCACCCTGACGCACCACAAGGAAAGCAGTACTCCTGATTATCTGAAAGGAACCACTGGTGACACGTCAACGGATGTGGTGCTAAACGCGCTGACGCACCCCACCGGGTGGGCCCCTGCGCGAACCGCAACGAAAGTGACGTGTAACCATTTCGACATCGACGGTTTGTTGAGCGTCTGGGCGCTGATTCACCCGCTGAAAGCGCGGCGGCACGAGGAGCTGCTGCGCGCGTGCGCGCGGCTTGGAGATTTGCGCGAGCTCGGCCTGGATATGGACAGACGTGGTAACGACAACAGTGCAAACAGTCACCAAATAGTTCCCCCCGGGTCGCTAAGCGACCAGGCGTTGCGTTTCTGTTGTTTCGTAAACGCGGTGGAGACGCAAACCTTCACGGCGCCGTTCGTTGGGGACGAGTTCGAGGAATCCAGGAAGAAGTACAAACACTTCCTTCCTATTGTAAGCGAAGTGATTGACATCATCGTGTTCCACGCGGAGGTCCACGCGGAGGCGGCGTCGTTGGGTGTGGGGGATACTAGCAAGAGTAACGGCGACGATATCGATGCGAGCAACGCGTCACGAAAGGGTGCGTACGCGGATGGAAAAGAACCTGCCGCCGAGGTGGAGACGAAACGAATCGCGATGAAAACGCGGGCTACATTTTTGGAGCTTTCCTTGGGCGACGCCGAACGAGCGACCGTCCTGCGAGACCTGCACCGGCTGTTCGACGAAACCAAAACGCAAATCGCGTTCAACAAAAACACTAACGTGGTTTTCATAAAAACTGCGGACGAAACCCCGTTTCACTACTACGCCTCGTTCTCGGTGGAACCGGGCGCGGACGTGGTTGTGTGCCAGAACTTCACGAAATACGAAATCGAACAGCGGTACGTGACGTTCGTGGATCTGCGAAGCCGTCCCACGACGCCGAGGCTTGATATGGCCGTTTTAGCGAAACGGCTCAACGCGTTGGAACAGAAACGCAACTTTGGAAACGCGACGACGAAACGTTGGGACGTTTCGGGGTTCACCGATTCCGGGCCTTTACTACGAATCAACTGTTCCGAAAACCGCCTGTCGAAAGCGCAGGTATGCGCGTAAGGCTTTCCCGAATCCCGCCTCCACGTTTTACCTCTAACGCTGGTGACTATTTGTCCACACGGCGCGATGTACTCGTCCTGCGAAGGGACGGTGTTTTCCTCTGCCTGTTTGCCCATGCAAGACTGACTCGGTTCGTTCCCAATCGCAGCGGTACGGCGCCCCCTATGAGCGCCCGATTTTCGAATCCAAAATCGGCATCGACACGTTCGCGAAAGAGGTTGCCGGTTTCTTCGAGTTTGGGCTGTCAGAGATGGCCAAGAAAGGAATCGTTCCCGGCGGTAGCGATGCTAAGAGCGTCCGGAAACTCGGGTGGAGCTGGAAAGAAACAAGGGACGCGCATGACGCGGTGGACTGGGAAGGGTGGGGAAGCGAGAAGAGTTAAGAGACGAGGATTTTTAAACGCCTTCCGGTATCAAGAAAGTCGCTCGATTCGACGGTACGTAGTCTATTAATATTACAACTACCTATCCATTGTTACTCGATCCATACCTAACTACCTATTCGAAACCCTAACCCTAACTACCTGCCCGAAACCCCCGACTACCTACCCGAGATCCAGACTCGCCACGGCGAGGGTTTCGTTTGGCGCGCCCGGTTCCCTTAGTTGTCGCTCAACATCTCCGTCCAAAACTTCCAGACACATCGCCATACGAGTGGTGATTTCGCCCGGAGTAAATCCCGCCTTCTCCAGCGCGATATCCATACCCTCGCTGGCGGTAAATGTAGGGTAAGTCATCCCGTTTTGTATCCCAAGAGGCGAAGGGACGTACGCCACGAGTTTTTTCACGCCGCCCTTTCGCGACGCGTCATCCTCAACTTTTCGTATCGCGTCGGCGACAAACTTCTCGCGTTCCGTCGCGTTCCTTTTCCCGCCACCGGCGTCCACAACCCCCCACGGCCCTAAATACACAACATCCCCTCTTGTGTGTGCCAAGGCGTACCCTGTGTCTTTATCGACCACGCAAAATTCGTTCGGCGAGGTATCAAACCACGCTTTCAGTAAAGTTTCCCGGTCGGCGCCGAAAACGACCGTGTCCATCGCGTTCAGAGCCGCGAACTCTTCGCGCGTCGTTTGGTCGGCGGCGATACCACCCAGCGTAGTCGCGGGGTCAGTAGTACTGGCAGTACTTACCGTCCGTACGTTACCCTTACCTTCACCGGCATCACCACCTTTTACTTCTTTGCTCCACTGCGTGATTAGACTCCGTTTTTCAAACCCGATCTTTTCGTACATCCGCAAACCCATGTCGCTCGCGTCGAGCCACGCGACTTTGCACTTTGATTGCGAAAGAAAAGTGTTAGTCTTGCATAGGCAAACAGTGTGCCTTGATTTGGGAAATGTCCAAGGCCGTACCTTTTCGTCTCGAAACTCGAAAAGCGCGTCGTTGACCAACATGCTCGCGACGCCTCGGCCGCGGTACTTCTCGCTGACCACTAAGTTACCTAAATGCCCGAACGCGCCGTAGTTTATGGAGGTGCACACACCCACTAAAACGTCCCTTTCGTCGAACACACCGGTGGCTCGGATGGAGTGCTTCGTACATGGACCGGTAGTCGTCTCGGTACTTCCATCGGCGCCAATGGTTCTTCGCAACAAGTCTCTCCACTCCTCCCCGTTCGTCTCGAACTGTGCTGTTTTTAGAAGCTCATCCAAAGCGGTAACGTCCGATTCGGTACCACTCAACCTCCGCAACGTGTGTTCGCACCCCATGTCCATAATGCAGAAGGTCTCGTCGAAACTCGCGTCGATGCCGGTGGTGGGGAAACGCGATGCATCAGATGTCGCCGCGCATCGAAGGCGACGAGAAATATCGGAAATAACGCGTCCGATATTTCCACGCCGATCAGCGCTTTGATTCGCTTTGGTCCGGGTCCGGGTCGTCGATGCAGCGGCGAGTCGTCGAGGGTGGCACGCCGGCGATGACACACGACTCGCACACGACATCGCGCGCGCTCGTCCCCTCCGAGCGCGCCCGCTGCTGTGTGTGGATGAGAAGAACAACTTTTTGCGATATCGTCCGCGTCAGCAGTTTCGGGATTTTCGCGCGAGTGCCGATCGATCGGATGTGCCAATCCCTTCTGATGAGAGAGTGCGACGCACAGCATGGCGCACGCGGTTTTCGCGGCGCCGATGGTGTTCCGTGGGGCGTCCAGTGCGGCACGTTTGACGCGCGACTGCGACTCCAGGTCGTCGCGTCGTGACGTGACGACCGGCGCGTCCGTCTCGTCGCGTTCATCTTTCGTTTTCCCGAAACGCGAGTGGGCGCACATGACAACCGCGGAGTTCGAGGGGGTGGACAAGACACGTTTGATCGCGCTGTTACCAGTGGGCGCGATCGAGCAGCACGGCCCGCATTTACCGGTATGCGTCGACGCGGCGATCAACGCGGGGGTGTTGGCACGGGCGATGGAGCTGCTACCTGATGACTTGCCGGTGTGCGTGCTACCGCCGGTGCCGTACGGGAAGTCCGTGGAGCACGATTCGTTTTGCGGGACGCTGTCGTTGTCCGCGGCTACGTTAACCGCGGTTTGGACCGACATCGGCGACTCGTTACACCGAGCCGGGGTGCAAAAGTTGGTGTTGTTCAACGCGCACGGCGGGCAGCCGCAGGTGATGGATATCGTGGCGCGGGATCTCCGGAAACGACACGGCATGCTAGTGGTCACGCTTTCCTGGTTTTCCTTTGGGTTGCCGGAGAGTATGTTTTCGGATACCGAGTTGAAACACGGGCTACACGCGGGCGACGTGGAAACGAGCGTGATGCTCCACCTACACCCAACGCTGGTGCAAATGGACAAAGCGCGAAACTTCAAAAGCGCCGGCGAGGTAATGGAGAAGGATTTTCAAATGCTAGCGCCGGAAGGCAGTGGGGTCGGATTCGGGTGGCTCGCGGAGGACTTGAACGCCTCGGGGGCGACCGGGGACGCGTCCGGCGCGACAAAGGAGAAAGGCCGGGCCACCGTGGAACACGCCGCGCACAAGCTCGTGGAACTCTTGACCGAAGGTACGTATTGGGCCTTTCCCAAATCTAGGCACACTGTTTGCCCATACGCAACTGACACTTTCTTTTATTTATCGTAAGTCGACGAGTTCGACGTCGAGTGTTTCTTCAACCGGAACGAGCCGGGGCGGTACTGCGGGTTGACTTTGCGGCGGGTCTGGGGAGAGGGAGAGGGGGCGGGTGATGGAGACAGCGACGGCATCTCGACGAAAAAAGAAACACAAACCAAATCCAAAAAGGACGAGGGGAAATACAAGTCGCACTTCGCGGGGAGTTAGCGTTGAACGTTACGCGCTAACGTTACTTTTCGTCGTGCTTGTGTTTAAAGTCGGCAGACGGGTGTGTCTTCCGCGTCACTCTTTGTGTCCTATCGGCACGTCTCACGCGCGTATTCCCGTTTTTTTCGTTTTTCCACGGTCACGCGTAATTATTAGATTATTAGGACGACGCTGGCGACGCGAGACGCAACGTTTGACACGTCCAAAGTTCCAAACTGCTTTGCGGGTAAGAAAAAACTATCGCCAAGATACTGGATTGCGTTCAAATCGCCCCACGCGCTTACGCACGCACCGCCGCTTCACGTCTCACCTGCGCCCGCGATGGGACAACAGCAGTCGTCCATGATGCCGGCGGGAGTGGTCGGGTGGAACTTGTTCCGGGACGGCGAGCCCGTGGGTAATGGGTTTGGCATGAGGGGGGCGTGCGCGAACGAGGCGGTTGGGTTTGGCAACGCGTCCCTTCCAACAGGCGCGCAGGTGTTGATGCCCGTTCCGGTGTTCAACGAGTTCAAAGCCAAGATGATGGAGCTTTGCGCGTCGTACAAAGTGTTCCAAACGAAGTTTCTCGGTATGCTTCTCGTGATACCCATGGTGGTCGGGTTCGTGTTCATGGGAACCGTGGATTCGGAAGTGCCGTGGCCGTTGATTTTCGTCTCATTCTTGGCCCTCCCGGCGGTGTTTTGGAAAGGCTCGGTGTGCAGACACAACGAACAGGTGGACCACCAAATCCGCGCGTATCTCCCGCACATAAACTCCACGCTCGCGGGAAAGGGAAGCGTGACGCTGTTCACCCTGCACGTCGGTCTGTTGAAGCCCAAACACGCGACGCCGAGGCGGGAAATTCACTTAGGGCCGGCGCCAGGGATGGTGGTGCACATCGTGGACCCTGGTTTGCCGGGGTACGATACCCAAACTGCGGGGCAGCCGGGATACTATCCCCAGTCAGCCCAAGGACAGTCGATACAGTATCCCCAACCAGCTCAAGGACAGCCGGGGTACTATCCCAACGTCAACTCGCCGGGGATGAACGAGACAGCGCCCGCGGGAGCGTACGCCGGCGACGTCGAAGCGGGGGGGAAGGAAATTTTCATCGCCATCGTGCCGAAGGGCGTCGACGGCGGCGTGGATTTTCGCGTCACCTCGCCCAATGGACGCGTGGTCACGGTCACCGCGCCCGTGGGCGCGCGCCAAGGGCTGGAGTTTCAGGTGTACGCGTGAAAGTGAAATCTGCGGGATGAACACGGACAGCGACGCGCGATGTATTGAAAAATGTATCCAGCTGGTGCTCGCGACGAGCACGTCCAGCAGCGTACCCGCTGCTGCGCGGTAATTTGATATCATAGCTAGGTTTTTTGTATGCCTACTGTACTCTATTTATACATAATCTGTCATGACTCTAGCCAGCCTACTGCCTGGTCTCCGCCGTTACCAGTCGTCGTCGAGCGCGAACGCGTCGTCGTCGCCCGGTTTCCACAACCGCGTATTCGCCAACGTCCCGTCCAAAGCTGTTTGGCACCCCCGCAACGTCTCTCCGGTTGTTCTGTTCTCGAACAAACACGAGTCGCACCGGCCTTCCAGGCAGAATGTCGATGTCGTTGACACCGCGCCGCACCGCATCGCAGCAGCTAAAAGGTTCTCGCCGGTTTCGGCGACGCACGTTGTTTCAATCACGGCCGTTGGGTCGTCTTCAGATGGGCGCACGAAAACAACCGAAATGGAGATGTTTTCGTGTGGTGCACCGCTTCCCTCGGCATCCGTGGCCCTGGGGTGCAGACGCGCGGCGGGGCGGGCACTGCGTCTCCCCGACCCTCGCGGTCGCGGCCGTAGCGCCGGCGCCGCCGCAGGGCGGGTCACCGCTGTGACCACCCACGACGCCATCGGGTGTGGCACAGAGTGCCGAGTCCCGAACCGATTTTCGCTGCCAGTTGTCGAAACACGTCACCTTTATCCACTTCTCTGCTTTCGAGTAACACGGCACAACCACGCGCACCTCTCCTCGCATCTCACGATGGCCACGTTCACGATCGCCGCGTCCGTGCAGTTCGCGGGCGCCAGGCTCGACACAAGGCGAGGCTCTGCTGCCCCTCGTTCCGCAAGACGCGCCGCCGTCGTCACAAACGCGGGCCCCAAGCGCGTGATGATCGCGGGTGCGCCCGCGTCCGGGAAAGGCACGCAGTGCGAGCTGATCGTGGAGCGGTACGGGTTGGTGCACATCAGCGCTGGCGATTTGTTACGCGCGGCGGTCGCGGCGGGTACACCGGCTGGTGTTGAGGCCAAGGACTACATGGACCGCGGTGATTTGGTCCCCGATTCCTGCGTCGTCACGATGGTCGTGGATGCGCTGAATGTTCCTGACGCGAAGGAAAAAGGGTGGTTGCTGGATGGGTACCCCCGCAGCGCCTCGCAAGCGGACGCCATCAAGGCACAAGGCATTGAACCCGATACGTTCCTACTACTCGACGTCCCGGATGCGAAGCTGGTGGAGCGAGTCGTGGGCCGGCGCCTGGACCCGGAAACGGGGAAGATCTACCACCTGACGTTCTCGCCGCCGCCGAGCGACATCGCGGGCCGCCTGACGCAGCGCTCGGACGACACGGAGGAAAAGGCGCTGAACCGCTTGAAAGTGCACCACAGCAACGTCAACGCGGTGGTTGGTAAGTACAGCGATAAGTTGCGAAACCTGAACGGGGACCGGGCGAAAGGGGAGGTGTTTGACGAAATCTGCGGGATCATCGATTCGATGTAAGTTGATGAGATTGATGAGAGCGCGGATTGCGGGGTATTTAGACGAAGCAGACGAAGAAGACGAATTGAGCATTGTGATTTCGGAAGTATTTTACACGCGTTTACACGGTCGACATAGTCTTGACTGTTTTATTGGGACATGGGTGTCCCCACCGTTCCCGCCCCCAGTCGTACACCGTCCGGCTTCCCACTTCCCGTTCGCCGTCGCGGTAGGACTACCCGTTACTATTCCAATAGCGGCTGAACGTTTACTCGCCGCTACAAAGTTCGCGTCTTGTTCGCGAACTCGACTCCTTTCGCGATTTCGGCTCGCAGTTGCGGCGCGAGTCGCGCCAGCCCGCTTTTTTCAAACTCGCTCAAATTTCCCAGCGGGTAGATTTGTGCCACGCCGCTTTCACCGAGCCGGATCCGGCTGGCGAAGAACGGCAGGGACAAATTTTTCACCACGTCGGATGCGACGTACGCGCAGACGTTTACGTTTTTCTCACCACCCATCGCGCTTAAACACTTCCCCGCGAACTCCGCGCCCGCGGCGGCCATGGACAGCGTGGCGCTCCCTTGACCCGCTTTCGCGTCCACCACCTCTGTGCCTCCGTTTTGGATTCGCGCGGTGAGCTGTTCCGTCACGTCTTTCGTCAACGTCGGCGTTGGTGCCGGGTTCGCTCGCGACAGCAAGGGCAGTATCGTAACACCAGCGTGGCCTCCGATGACCGGCACGTCAATCAAAAGCGGGTCGCCGCCGCTCAGTTCGCTGACGAATGTTTTCGCGCGCATCACGTCGAGGTGCGTCACGCCCAGCACCTTTCTCCTGTCAAACACGCCGTGCTTTTTCAGCACCTCGCACGCGACAGGTACCGTGCTGTTCACCGGGTTCGAGATGATGTTCAGCCAGGCGGCTGGGCAGTGCGCCGCAATCGCGTCCACTAAATCGCGAACGATCCCCGCGTTTACGGCGAACAAGTCGTCCCTGCTCATCCCCGGCTTGCGAGGTATGCCGGCCGGGATGACCACCAAGTCACACCCAGCAAGCGCCGCGCCGAGTTGTGAAGGCCCGGTGAACCCCCGTACGGTGGCGCGCGAGTTTACGTGGCTCACGTCCGCCGCGACGCCAGCGACGTTGGCGATGTCGTACAAACGCAAGTCACGCACCAGCGGGTGTTGCTTGAGAAGCAGGGAAAGAGGCTGGCCTATACCCCCGGCCGCGCCCAACACCGCGACCGTGAATCCACCGTTCGGGCCAATCTGTCGTTTCACGGGCGTGCCCACCGCGGGGTCCATGTGGTTCGCCATCTGGCGAACGCGGTGGTGGAACATGTTCCTCGGATGAGCACGAGGGGGAAGTACACGCCGAGCCGGGGTACCACGTCACGACCGCGGCGGGGGCGGGCCGCGCGTCGAGACGAGTGGCGCCCTCGGCCTAACAACGACGAAGCTGACGCGACGTGCGAACGACGAAAAGAAATGTCGTCGATTTTTTCGTCGGAAACGGCACCGTGACGTTGGACCTCGCGATGCGGTCAGAGGCGCACGCGCGGTGACGCGACCGGGCGTCCCTGGTGTGTGTCCTCTCGGTGACAAGCAGTGCGTTTGTGTCTTAAACGTGTCTTGTCGCACGCGTGCGTTTCCACGTTTACGCAAACACCAGACTGGCCGGCCACCGCGTGATGAACTGTGAGATCCACAATCTCCCCCCGCTTCGGTGCGAAGCGTTCCAAGCCACCGAGTGCGTTCGCGCGTTGGTGCACACGGTTTTGTTCACCAGGGCGCTGGGTGTGGTGTTTCCGGTGGACAAGGAGTGCGAGTTGTTCGACATCACGTACGTCACCGTGGGGGACCCGTCTGTGAGTCGAGTAGTGGAACTGCGGCTAGTGGAACTCGCCGCGTGGCTCGACTCGAAAACAAAAGGGAAACGAGAAACACACACCAAGGTTGTGGTTTCGTTTCGCGAATCGGTCGGCGACGACGACGACGCGTCAACGGCGTCGGCGTCGTCCTTCAAAAGCCACTGCTGGGAGCAATGGAGGGTACCCCTGGAGATTCTGTGTATCCCCGAGTCAGCGGAGTCGGCAGAACAACACCAAGGTCGTAAGGAACACGCGCTTGAGGTACAGGATGAGCTGCGAGGCGCGTTGGCGCACGTGCTGCAAATAGCCGGTGATGCGAAAAAGAACATCCCCCCGGTCACCACCAACGCCCTGGTGTCCTTTCCCTTCCACGTTGCCTTCGCGCACGGCGATTCCGAGAAACACAAAAGCGCCACAACCCTGGGGCAGATTAAAAAACTGATCACCACCGCGTCGCCGCCGAACATGAGGCTCGTGTAGGAGCGAGGGTTGTGACGACACGTCTAGTTGAGTTAATACCAGCGAGTGTAACGAAGGTGAATTGCCCAAACCTCTGGTTCGTCCGCCCAAACCTCTGGTTCGTCCGCCCAAACCTCTGGTTCGTCCGCGGTACGCTTCGTGCAGCTGTGTCGGTGCAGAGTCTTTTCGACCGACGACTGCGTAAATGGACTGACGCGCGGGCCAGGTCTAGAAGAGACCTGCCACACGCGCTTCAGAGCCACTTTTTAGGCGTCGTCGCGCGTTCCGCCTCCGGCTCGCCAACCGTCTTCCCCATCGCCCTCAGGGTCTCCACCTCCCTTCTTTTCCGGTACTCTTTCCGTATCAAGTCCGCCTCGTTTGAATCAACCCGCCCTTCAAGCACCGCGTTTACGCGCATTTGGAACTCGATTTCGTTGGACGCCAACGTCTCGTCGGAAACGCGCTTTATCGGAAACCAGTTCGGGGTGACCCAATCGACCACGCCGTTTCCTTTTTTAATGGTCCTGAACCCTACTAAGGTGCACAGCCACTCCGTGTTTTCGCCCGCCACGAGAAAGTGCGTGCCCCCCGCGATGCCTCCGAAAACAAACGCGCCTGCTGGCGAGTAAGGCCGGCCTTTAAAAACAGTCGCGCACGCGCTGCCAACGACCGCGCCGCCCGTCATCGAGTTCACCCAGTCGTCCTTCTGCCGCACCAACCGCGTGGTTTCCTTGACGCACGCGAAGGCTCCACCTATTACCGTGATGTTGCCCGTCACCGCGGCTATCGCTGGGGCGAAATCTAAGCTCTCCGTGTACAGCGCGTACGCCGCACCGGAGACTAAACCACCCGCGAAACTCCACGCCGTGTGTTCGGTGATTCGGTCGCGCCACCCCGGGTTCCGCAACGGCGGCCGCGGGGGCGCGACGCCGAACAAAGAACCGGGAGGCAGGGCGGGGGTGGGAGGGGGGTCGATCACAATGCTCTCCGGGCGCGACGTAGATGTCGACACCGATGTGGCGGGCCGGGAAAACACACCCATCGCGGGGGGGGGCGCGGACGACCTATGATGAGAGCTCGTCGTTTTTGCACCACAAAGTGCCGACCTGCTGGCGCTGACCGCTGAGTTTAAAAAAACCATTCTAAAATACGTCATAGCTCGCCGCGCGATTCGCGAATGCGCGTGATGGCGTTTCATCCGGCGCCCGCCATGAGGGCCTCGCCCGCGCGGTACGCGCGTGCGGGTGTCACGCCGCGAACCGCGGTGGGCGGTGGGAGACGCGCGGGCGTCGCCACCGTAATCCGCTCTTCCGTGCGATCGAGGGCCAGTATTATCCAAACGAGTGCGCCGAGATTCCTGTGTTCGCCGGTGCCGCGCCCGTCCGTGTCGTTGCGCGCGGCAAAGGAAGGCGATGCCGTGACGTTTAGATTCGCGGACACCACGGGCGCACCGCCTTCCTCCGCGAAGACCACCCTGACGTCCGGTTCGTGGGAAGAATCCACCGGCACGGACACCACGAACCGGGCCCCTCGGAAAGTGTGCATCTTCGTGGAACCGAGTCCGTTTTCGCACGTCAGCGGGATGAAGAATCGGTTTTTGCGTTTGATCGAAAACCTGGTGGAGCTGGGTGACACAGTCACCGTGGTCACCCCGGACCGAAACGCCCCGGCAATCTACGCCGGCGCCGCCGTGATAGGCGTCCACGGTTTCCAGCTTCCCTTTTACCCGGGTGCGTGTCGCGCCTTTCCAAATCCATCCTCCGCCTTTTATCTCTAACGCTGGTGACTGTTGTCCATACATCGCGATATACTCGTCCTGCGAAGGGCGCATTACCTCTGCCGATTGTCCCCAGAGTAAGTACTCACTCACATTACGAAAGACTGACACTTTGTTTTACCCATCGCAAGGCAACACGTTGTTGCTTTCGTACGCGGTTGACAAGCGAGTGACGGATCTTTTCGCAAACGAACAGGTACGGCCTTGCGCCTTTCCCGAATCCGGCACACACTGCTTGCCAACACAAGACTGACACTTTTCATTTCCAAAAACAGACGCGTCCCGATTTGTTGCACTGTTCGTCACCCGGCGCCCTGATTTGGCGCGCGTGCTCCATCGCGAAAAAGTACGACGTCCCGTTAGTACAGTCCTACCACACGCACATCCCGCACTACATCCCGCAGTACACGTGGGCGGGGTTGGTGAAACCGATGTGGGACTGCATCCGGATATGGACGCGGGCGTCGGATTTAACCATGGTACGTGGAGTGGGGTTTCCCAAATCCGACACATCTACGTTTTACCTCTAACGCTAGCGACTGTGGAGGCCCGATTACGGTGACTGTTGTCCATACATCGCCCAATACACGCCCGACACGCGACGTTGACCACTTTTCGCGGAACAACCAGGTCACGTCAACGATTCTGCAAACCGAACTGAAAGGCGAAAAGTGCCCGCGCCTCGCGGTGTGGCAGAAAGGCGTGGACACGGTTACCTTCAACCCCGAGTTTCGATCGGAAACGATGCACTTGAGGCTGTGCGGAGGAAGACCAGGCACTAAAGTAATAGGGTGCGTCGGCCGACTCGGCGCGGAGAAGAACCTCAAAGCGCTGAAAACGGTTTTGGAAACGTGTCCGCCTGGCACGAACTTGGCGCTCATAGGCGACGGCCCGGAGCGGAAAGAGCTGGAGAAACACTTCGCTGGCACGAACACGACGTTCACGGGGATGCTTCACGGGGATGATTTAGCCGCGGCTTACGCTAGTCTTGACGTGTTCGTCATGCCGAGTGAAAGTGAAACGTTGGGGTTCGTGGTGATGGAAGCCATGGCCAGTGGGGTGCCCGTGGTGGCGGTGAAAGCAGGTGGACTGCAGGTACGTATTGGGCGTTTCCCAAATCCAGGCACCGGCCGTTTGCCAGTTGTCCGCCCGTAATTACTGTTTACTACATACATCACAAGTGCACTGTTTGCCCATACATTTTACTTGTACACTCAAGACTGACACTTTTCTTTTTTGCAATCAGGACATCTTAACCAACACGCCGGAGGTCGGGCGGCTGTACCCGTCGCAGGATTACGCTCGGGCCGGTGCGTTGACCAGCGAGCTGCTTACTGACGAGGACGAGTGGCAGCGACAGCGGAAAAGCTGCCGCGACGCAGTAGAGGAGTGGTCGTGGATGGCCAGCAACCGGAAGTTGAGAGACTCGCAGTACGCTGTTGCGATTGCGCGGTTCACGCGGATCCGGCGGCAAGCCATTATCCTGTCGCTTCTGCGGTCGCGACGGCGAACCGCGGCGGTGGTCAGGGCGGTGCTCAAACACCAGTGGTTACTCACGCTGTGCGTGTACACAGTTTGCGTTGTTGGTTTAGCAAGCGCGCGCCATGTTCTGTTGCAGGACGGGTTTACCTACGCCAGCGGGGCGGGGTTCGAAAACGCGGCGTCGTCACTCCGAACCGTCACCGCGTTTTGCGGACCCTTCGCGCCCGCGGTGGCGGTCACGGTAATCGCGTTTGTCTCAATCATGCCCTTCGTCCCGGTATCGCCGCTGTTAGCGCTGTGCGGCCTGATGTTTGGGGTGAAGCAAGGCGCGCTTATCGGGTTGCTTGGAATGACGGAAGCCTCCGCGGTGGCGTTTACGTTCGCGCGGCAGATGGGTTTTCAAAAGATGGCCGCCGTCGTCGCGGGTACGGCCTTGGGGCTTTCCCACATCCGACACACACTGGTTTACCTCTAACGCTGGTGACTGTTGTCCATACATCGCGATACACAAGACTGACACTTTTATTTTTACAATCACAGACCCGCCCTTGAAAAAGTGGTTCGGCCCGAAATTCGGCTCACCCGCGAAACGCTTAATCCGGGACACCGTGTCCAACGCCGCCGCCGTGTTCGCCCCAGACCCCACGAACCAACGCCCGCAGCTCACGAAGCTATTCGCCAAACTCGCGATGTACCGCCTGGCGCCAAACGTGCCGTTCACGGTCGGTAACTACGTGCTTGGGGTAACGAAACTGTCCTTCCCGTTGTTCATGGCAAGCACGATTTGCGGAATCGCGCCTTGGTGTTTCTTCTTCTCCGCGGTGGGCGCGTCCGTTGGCGCGGTGGCGGGGGGCGCCGGGCCGAGCGCGGCCGTTGCGGCCGCGGAAACGGTCAGGTTTATCACCCTCGGGTACGACCTGCGCATCGCCGCGTTTCTGGGGGCGGTGTTATCCATAAAACCAATCCAAGTCTACTACGCTATGAAGAGGTTCGGGGAAGACGCAGAGGCGAAATCGCTAGCCGCGTGACTTAAATAGTATTATAATCAGGCAGACATAAACCCTTCTCACGTACCCAAAGGCGCGTGAAATGTGCTCTGCGCGTTATTCCCACTTCCTTTGCGTGTCTCAGTAGCACATCGGCGGCGCGTTCCCCGAAAGCGCGAGGTGCGACAGCGGTCTCTGCGCCGCGTTCCGCGCTTTCAGCGCGGAGACTTGCGTTTTCAGGAAACTCTGGTTTGTGTTGTGCGCTTCCGACTTGATACCTTTGTGCGTCGCGTGGACGACTTGGCACGTCATGTCGCTGCAGTTCAAGACCCGAGCAACTCGGCGCGGCGCCTCGGTTTGACCCGGGATCTGTAACACCCGCAACGCGGCTCGCGCGGTGCGCATCTTGTCGCTCACGGGCGCGACCTGAGACGCGACGTTGATGCTCGCGGAAGTTAAGTAATAGGGCTTCACCGTGGGTGAGGCCTTTGAGGTTTGCGTAAAAAAGGCACGTGAAACGAATCGAATGTCGGCGTTGGGTCTGGACGCGACGTGCGCGTGCGTAACCGCACCGAAGGTACCTCCCACAGCCACAACGTTTGCCGGCACAACTTTGCTGTGACTGTTTGCCCGCGCAACCGCGGTTCCCACAAACCCGGCGCGCGCGGCGTGTTCGTTTGCCCGCACAACTTTGTGACTGTTTGCCTGCGCAACGTGTGCCCCGCGGTTGTTTCGCGCGGGCGAGGCGTACCGAACCTGTGTTGACGTTTCACCAACCCCGTTTGAGGATACCGACGACGCCGTGGAGGTGTTACTCATCCTGGCCACGGACCGGCGCGAGGTCCGTTCCACTGAACGTCGGCGCGTGCGTTCGAACGGGACTTCGGTTGACGCGATGGCGGCGGAAACGTTTGGCGCCTGGTCGAAGCGGTCGCGGCGCGCGACGCATGTCCCGGCGTCAAACGCGCGTCGCGACACCGACGACCTCAGGTCCAAACCCGCGGCGTGTGTGTATTGCCCAATAACACCACTGTTCACGCCACCGTTCGCTACCTCTCGCGCGTTCGCAACACGACACCGGTCCGCGTCCACCGCGGCGGTGACGTCGCTGACGCGCCTCGTGCCTTTTCCGTTTGCGCCTGAAACAACGCGTACGCCGCGCGGCGCTTCCCCGCGCGTCGTGCCGTGCAAAACGTCGAGTCGACCGCCCGAAAACGTGTGCGCGTGCTGTGACCTGTGGTTACCGGACGTGTTGCTGAAACTCCCGTCGTACGCCTCGACCACGGCGAACGAGCGTGAGTTCAGGCTACCGCCAAGGTCGTTTTCGTTTTCCGAATCGTTTACGTCGATTGGTTTTTTCCGCAATCCGTGCAATCGCGCAGGCGCCGACTTGTTGAGTAACGCCCGCGTTTCCGCTAATAGAGCGCCCATCGGTGTTTCGTCGTCTCCGGAACTTTCCAAAGCGAACGTGCTGGGTAGATTGAAAGCGCTGCTGCTTGTGGATTCCGGTGACACCACGAACGCGCGAACACGGTCGGAATCGGAGTCGGAGTCGGATGAGTCAGCTCCGGCGTCGTTTGCCTTTTTTTGAACCGACGCGCTTTTGGAAACCCGGCGCGCATAACTCGCGGCGTTAATCTTTTCGTCACCAGACTTGATTTGTATGGGTACCACGACGCCGTGCTTTGATACGTCAAGTACTTGCGGTACTATTGACGTCACTTTCTGTTTCAACAAACCGTCCGTTTTTTGTGATCCGTCGCGGAGCGCGCCGTCGCCGCGACGCGCGTTTTCGGGTTTTCGTTTTCGTTCCAAGTGCAACGTTTCGTCATTTTCGTCCCTTTCCTTTTCGGCCGCGTGCGTCCCGAAACACGCGCGTCCCTGTCCCGTGAGTTGACCGAGCTGCGTAAACGACGACGCGCTGTCGCGTACGGAGCGGGGTTGTTTGGCGCGGACCATAATATGGTTCGCAGTCATGCGGCGACGCGCGCCTTGCGGCGCAGAGTGACGACACCCCATGGCAACGCAACCGAAACGCAGGCCAAGAGTCTTCGCGAGGTCAAAGAAACCGCGGGTCAACCTTTCCCGATCGTGCGTTGGATTTGGAAGTTCGCTTCGAGTGTGGTGGAAGTGGAAGGCTCTTTTGGCGGGGGTCGCACGAAACCGTGGCCTGCGCACGGAAACGATACGTGAAAGGAGGTCGCGAGGCGCGAGTTTCGGTGGTAATGCGCGAAAGCGGTTGCCGCACGCACAAGACGCGTGCGCGTGTCACTGTGTCGGGTCATCGGAAAAGACAAAACGCCTTTTCTCTTTTCCGTGTTGACATCCGCCTGCCTCCTTTTGGCCAGGCTGTCGCGTTTCCGTTGTGGGGCAGGCAGGGTCAACTTGAGCAAACTTGAGAGTTGAACGGTTTCATTTCGGGGTCAACGCGCATTTGAACCAGGCGTTGATCGGGTTATTGCTGTTTGATGGACTCGCACAAGCCGCAGGGTGCCTGTGTTTTTCCAAGGCACACCAAAGCGCGTCGGGATGGCGACCGCGCGTGCGTGTTTCCCAACACCCGTCGCGGTGCCTGCGAGTCCTGGGAGGTGCTTTCGTGGTAAACGCTTTGTAACGGTAACTCGCGCGTCGAACCACGACGAGTCACCAATACTCGTCCCACCTGATGCGTTTCAGGATGTGCACGGCGTGAACGTGACCCCCGAGCGCAAGGCCGCTTTAGCGCTTGGAAACCTGTTCACCATGGCCGCGACGCGCGTGATTCTGGACCAGTTCACCGGCACCAGGCACCGGTCTCCCGTGTATAACAAGATGGTGGATTTCCTTGCGAAGGAACCGCTGCGTGACGGGAACGAGTGGCTTTCGAAACTGCTGCGCGCGGAGGATTACGACTTAAGGCAAACCGCCCTGCGAATCATAGAAACAAGACGCGTGTTCGCGGAAACCGAGTTCAACTGGGAAATATGCACCAGAGTCGCCACGGAAGAGACGGAGGAGGACACCCTGGAAATCACGAAGGCGTTCCTCATGGCGTCGCTGCAGGGGGGGGGGGAAGAGGGGAGGAGCGAACAGCCTGCTGGGGGGTCGAGTTGGTAGACTTGGACTAAATTATCCAAAGCACTTGCTTGAGTTTGCTCGTCGAACGAAAGGACACACTCTCTCCAGTTTATTCTTCCAGGCCGCGGCACCCACCGTTGCATTCCCCCGGCGCCCAGCTTCAGGACACGCGCAGCTCCCCGGTTTCGCGAGCCCCAACTCCGCTTCGCGTGAGTGTTCCTCGTAGACGCGCCCACGATGCCTACCCGTCGCGTCTCCCGAGGCGGCTTGACCGGCCAGCTTTCCATCAACGACGAGCTGCTCAATCAGCTGCTTCAGGGGGGCAAAGCCGCGAGCAAATCCTTCAGCGTGCGTCAGTTCGCGGAGATGTTCGAGGAACACACCGGTTCCGGCGGCCCGGCCGTGGGTACCGCCGCCGCCCAGAAAGTGCCGAGCGCTTCCGAAGCCCTCGGCACAGCGGGTGCGTCCGAGCCCGGAAGAAGCCGCTCGCGACGCGGCAGCGCCAACCCCACCACATCCAGCGGAAGCGGCAAAACGTCCGAGGAGATTTGGAAAAATATCCAGCTCACTGGCGCGGAGTCGCTTCAAGGCCCGCCTTCGATTTTAAGCACCCCCCAGGGCAGCGGCGCGCTTGGCAGCGGCGGCGGTGGGCTCGGTTTGGGTGGCATGGGAACCTTGACCGGACGGCTTTCGATTCCCACCGGCAGCATGCTGTTTCCCCAAAAGTCAATCGACCGGTTAGTCGAGCAACACGGCGCCGGCGCCGGAGGCAAAACCGTGAACCGGCCGGCGAGCGAGTGGATGGACATGATGATGGCGACGTTGCCGTCGGGGGTACCCAAGGGCATGCAGCCCACGCCTAGTGCGAGGTTCGCTTTGGAAACCGCCGCGGCGGAGATTGCGTCCGGCGTCGATACCAACGGCGCCCGCGCGAAAACGAAACGCGGGCCGAGCAACTTGGGAGGCGGCGCTACGGGTAAGAGCGCGGTCGTCACGGGGACGGCATCCGGGAAGAAACGCGGGAGGCAGGACGAGGACAAGCCTGTTTTCACCCCCCTGCCTCCGAAAAAGAAAGGCAGGAAGAAGAAAGGCGAGGTGGATACAGAGACGGAGGAGGAGAAGGCGCAAAGGGCGGAGGAACGACAACGCAAAAACCGGGAATCCGCGGCGCGGTCGCACAAACGCAAAGCCGAGCTCGCGGGGGATCTTGAAAACCGGGTTTCGCAGGCGGAGCGACGCGCGCTTGTTGCGGAAAAAGAGGTTGCGAAGCTTAAAGCCGAGATTGCGGTGTTGAAGAAACGGAAATGAAAGGGACGATACCGGTAATGAGAAAGACGATACTGGTTTCGCGAAACGTACCATGCGCACGAACAAAGACAAGGTATCAAATAGAGTTACGAAGAGACAGACGTAGTGGGTTCGAGACAACTTTGACGTTGAAAAACTAGACTAATAATAATTTGTACGCGCGTACCGTGCGTGTAAATCCTGCAATCCTCGCGACGGTGACACCGTGTTCCTTGTGAGGTCATCGCCTTTTGTCTTCGTGTCGCGTTTTTCGAAACTCGCGCAGTCGAACCGCCGCGTACGAGGCGTAGTCAAAGCCCACCGCGGAGTCGTTCGAATGCGTCATCATCGCCGCCCACAGCCCCCACCACAGGTGCGACACCGGGAAGAACGCGTTTACTTCGCTTGACAGGGTAGACACTTCGTTTTTTAAGTGTTCCGAGTCTACACTTTCATCCGTACCTTCATCTGCCCCTTCATTCGCACCGCCGTTCGCCGCGCGCGCTTTCAAGTATTCGACAAAAAAACGTCCCCGCGTTTCCGCGTCAGGCACCAAACCCCACTCGCCCGTGAACCCGGCGTACTCCAGGAAGTGGTTCGCCAGGTCGAACCCCCTTGGGCCGTAACATGAATACTCGAAGTCAATCAGGGTTAACAAAGGTTTTTCCGGCAGGTCATCGGGGTTTGCGCGTGGTTTGGTTTGGTAACTCGATTCAGGGGCGAGGTCAAGGACACCTTGGTTAGGATGACTAGGTTTACCTACCCTACTTTGGTCGTCGTCACATCTAAGTAAGAAATTCCCGGGCAACAGGTCGTTGTGACACAAAACAGTCGGCGAATTTACGGCAGCGCAACTTCGCTCCAACGCGTCGATGTCCCCGGCGAGGGAAGCCAGGTGTAACGGATCCAACTGTTTGTCATGCTGCTGCGCAGACGTTTTCGTCTCGCCATCTATTGTTATTGAAGTAGCCGTAGCTGCCGCCGTAGCTGCCGCCGTAGCTGCCGCCGTGGCTGATTTTTGCCACGCCCGCATGACGTCCCAGATCCGCGCCGGTTGCGGGGTCGCGTTTTTCGGGAAAGGTGTTGAGTTATTATTCCCCAGAGTATTCGTGGTTTCGTTTTCCATTTTTCCATTCTCCGCTCTCGCCTCGACCCGCAGCGCGTGGAACCGCGCGACGAGTCGCGCGATGCGTTTCGCGATTTCCGGGGATGCCATTTCAAGGTGCATGAGCGGCCGGACGTTGTGTAAAAACTCCTCGACGCGGCCGTTTCCGAAAACGCCCAAACAAACCGCGCCGACCCCCAACGCGTTCAACTCGAAAACCGCGGCGGTTTCCGTTTTTCGGTCCAGGAAAGAATCGGTGCCCTTCCCGAAAACGCGAAGCACCACTTGTTTCGGTTTCGGGTTTTTTAGTTTTCCGTCGCCCGACCCTGACCCGTCCTGGTTTTGGGTCACCAACGGAACCACCACGCGCAGCTCGTTGGTGATGCCCCCTGGAATGTTTGTAAGTTCCACATCCACAACGTTGGACCACGAAGGGAGCAGAGCGTGACACACGCTAAGGACGCTGGCGGAGAATGAAGCCGGGTCTTGGCCTGGGGATGGGATGGGATGAGGGATGGGGTCAGGGAAACACGTGCGACGAAAGGGTTAACCGAAACACGGCCCGGCGATTGATGACGGGGAGACGTACCCGTGTCGAGGTTGGTGCCCACGTGTGGAACCATGGGCGGTGGCATCTGGGTGGAACGAGGGAAACGCGGTCACGCCATTCCTCAAACCGCGTTGGACGCGTCCATCGCGCGAGGTACTGAGAGCGGAAGATTAGATTTCGGGCAAGACATCGTTTCGGGAACGAAAGGATTGGTTTTCTTTTGGGAAAAATCGCACTCTAATAACCATCACACGGACGCTTTCTCTTTAGGCACGCGCTTTCGTTTCCCCCCCTCCCTGGACCCAAAACCGTCCGTATCAGTGGTGGTCTCCTCTTTCGCGGTTTCGGGGTCCGGTACCGCTTGTTTTTCTTCCTTCGAAATCTTTGCTTTCGAAGCCGGTTTCGTCGCCGGTCCAAACGAAGCGCGTCCTCCCGTTTTTTTCAACAAACTTTTCGGAACGTCTTCTTTCGAAACCCGCTCCGCGTTCTCCAATTGACACGCCCTCCAAATCGCCCCCCGCGTCGCCTCACCCTCCACCGGGATCTGCTCGATGTCCTGCATGGTTAGTTTTTGCAGTTTATCGCGACTGATTTGCGCACCCGCGAACGCCGCAGCGTACTCCCCAAACCCGCGTTGTTCGAGCCAGCTCGTGACGGAAGAATCGCCAATAAGTTCTCGGCCGCCGTCGCCCCAGCCCGCGGCGCCCGTCTTGGGCGTTTTTTTCGGTTTCGGTTTTGCTTTCGCTTTCGCTTTTGTTTTTTTGTCGTCAGTGTCCTTAGTGTCCTCCTTAGAGTCCTCCTTAGAGTCCTCAGTGTCCTTAGTGTCTTTAGTTTCCGCGTCATCGCGTTTTTTAGTCTCACCGGAGTCACTCTTCTTCTTCGCGTCGCCCGAGTCGCGCTTTCGTTTCCCACCCCCGGTCGCCGTCGCGGGTTCGAGGTTCGCGCCGCCCGTAACGGAGTCCTTCTCAGTGAGTTCCTTCCCGGCGAGTTCACGTTTGGGCGCGCTGCTTACCGCGACGTGTATGAGATACTTCTCATCACCTCTCGTTTCCTTCGAGGAGTCCTTCGTCTCGGTTGGGGATTCTTTCGCGTCGGTTGGAGTTTCGATGCGCCCATCGGGATCGCCACTCGCCTCGATTTCGTTTTTTTCTTCGCCGGCGTCTTCTTCTTTCTCGCCGTCACCCGCGTTGGCCTCCTCCGCGACCAACGCGTACGCCTCCGCGGCCACCGCGCGCGGCGATTTCGCCAGCGGCGGCGCGAACACAAACGCCTCGGATCCGTCGCCCACGCGTTCCATGAGAAGCGCCTCGGACGGCCTGGTTGTTTGTTGGCCCGTCGCCCCCGCGCCGTTCGGTCGCCCCGGCTTTCCCGAAACGCCGCCCCCCGGCGTCTTCGCCCCGCCGCTCTTGCGCACGCCTTGCACCCGCAGCGCCCGGCCGTCCCCTCCCCCCCCCGCTTTGATTTTCTCAGCGCGCTCAAGCGCGTTGTTCGCGGCTTTTATCAGCCGCCCCGCGGTGGTGGTGGGTTTGGGTTTCAACGCGTCGTCGCGAACTTGCGCGATTTTCCGCAAATCGCCAATCCCGGCCACCGCCGTCTCCGCGGCGTCCCGCTTCTCCTGCGCCTCCAAATACGCCGCGGCGATGACCTCTTCCGGGGTCATCAAAACCGCGGCGGACGGGTTCAGGGCTGCTGTGTCAGACGCGCCGGTCTTCGGCGGTCTTCCTGGGGTCTTCCCGGAGCTTCCCGGAGTCTTACCGGGAGTCTTTTTAGGTCCCTGTCCCGACCCGGCGCCAACGCCGAGCTCCGATTTCACGCTCGGCAAGGTAATCCCCGCGCTTTGCAGCGAACTTACAATCGTGGAAAGCGCGGATCGCTCGGCACCCCGGGCCAAGCCCCGGTTCTGGCGAACCAACTCTGAATCGTTATCCACGCCAAGCACGCCCGCGATGACGTGTGGGTCGATTTTCCCATCAGAAAGCAACGCCGCGGCGGGCAAACCCGGGTGGATCGCGGCGAGCGCGGACGCCACGTCGTCCTCCGCTTCAAACGCTTACGATACGTAAAGCAAAGCGTCAGTCGCGAGTCTTGTTGAGTACGGGTGATCTGTATTGGGCGATTTATGCAGTGCGCGAACAGTCGTGTACGGCCGGACAATCGGCAAACAGTGCACTCGCGCCGTGTGTAGTTGTAACAGTTGCCAGTAAATGTTACTGTAATGCACTCAAAGAGGGGCGGTAAACGTTGTGCCTGGATTTGGGAAAGCCCCAAGACGTACCTTCGTCCCACAGCGACGGGTTGTACACCTCCTCGGCGATGACGCTTTGGATGGAGCACCGGAAGGGTCAGCCGTGTGTTGGGCGATGTATTGGACGATGGCTTGGTCAACAGTCACCGGCCATCGGTCGTCTAACAGTCACAGGCGCGTTAGAGGTAAAACAGCGTGTGGCGGATTTGGGAAACGCGCGGTACGCACCGCTCCACGGCCCGCAGCGCGGCGGCGAGCGCGGGGTCCAACGACGCGACCGCGACAGGGTCGGACCACACCCCGTTTGGCAAAGCGGCGCTGGCGCGAAGCGCGGCGCCTCGGGCGAAGGCGTCTTTTTCTTTCGCCAAAGACGCGTCGGCCTCCGCCGCCGTTTTTTGTGCCTCAACCGTCGTTTTTTTACTCGTCTCGTCCGCCGACTCCGTGGCGTCGCCCTCCGCGGAAACAGCCCCGGCGCCGCGCGTCAGTAACGGCGACCCGCCCGGGCTCGCGGCGTCGACACCCTTTACGACAGATTTCGTCTCGGTCGATTTCCGGAACTCAGCCGCCTTCGCCGTGGCCGTTCGCGCGCGCCCGCCGGAACGAGGAGGGCTCTTCGGCGTTTCCGCGCCGGGTTTGTGGTCAGCACCTCTGGGCTTCTCGTCACCGTGCTCCACGGCGGTCGCGTCCACCGAGAAACCTAGTGCCGGCGCCCTCGCGGACGCCGCGGCGATCACAGCGGCGGCGCACCGCAACGCGCGTTGGACGCCCATCTTGCGATGAAGAAAAGAAAGGGTCAATCTTGAGTCTTACTGTATGGGCAAACAGTCTACTTGTGATGTATGTAGTAACTTCCTTTTTAAGACCAGTGTAGTCACAGAGGGACACTAAACAGTGTTTGGATTTGGGAAAGCCCCAAGGCCGTACCTTGTACCCCAAGCGAAACACCTCGGCGCTTGGTTCGGGGTCGTTCGGGAGGTCGGCGAGGGCGCGGGCGGTTTCGTTGGACTCGATCATCGCGAGCACGGCAAGAACCTTTTCATCCGTTATGGGGAACTCCTCTTCCGGAGGTAACTCGCCGTAATCGTAGTGCACGCCGTCGGTGTCCATTTTCTCCATCGCGCTGACCCGCGCCGGGTTGCGGCGTTTGACAAGCTCGTTGGTCAGACCGGCCAAACCGGGGTCGGCGCCGGGCGCGCGTTGTGGAGGCGACGTATCCTTACCCGCCGACCGCCTTGACTGGTTTTGACCGGACGGCCGTCCCTTCGGGCGGCCCGGCCCGCGCTTTCCCGACGGGTCGTTCCTCGCGTCGCCGTCGGTTCCTCGCATTCGCAAACGCGACCCCGCCGGCATTTCGGTACCATCCGGATCGCCGTCGTCGTTCTCCAACGACGACCCCGCGTCCAGGGGCTCATCCGCGTCGCTCGCGGGCGTGCCGTCCGGTCGTTGCATCAACCGCACCTTGTGCGTCCCCCCGAAAATGTCAATAACCTCCACGTCGCCATCGTCGTACTGCACTTTAGACATCACCAGGTCCCCCTCGCCTTGCGTGTCCTCGATCACGCCGTGGAACCAGGCCTGGTCTTTCTGCCAGAACACGGTGACGCGGCTGCCCACGGCGAAGTCGTCTGCGGAGCGGGGTTTGACGCGCGAGCGCTTCGGGCGGCCGCGGGGTTTCGCAAGAGCAATTTTGGAAACAGCACCGCTCCCTCGGCCTCGTCCTCGGCCGCGGCCTCTTCCTCTTCCGCGGCCGCGACCGCCGCCTTGCCCGGGAGGTCTTCCTGGACCGCGCTTGGGCGGTGCAGCCGGGTCTTCAGCCTGAAGCGAAACAGGGTCGTTGGGGAACTCGTTTCCGTTGTCGTCGTCGTCGCCGTCTTCCGCGTCCTCGTCGCCTTCTTCGTCATCCGCGTCGCCGTCGCCGGCGGCGGCGTCGCCCGCCGTCGCGTCAGCGTCGCCGTCCACGTCCATCGCGTTACCCGCCTCGGTTTCCGCCTCCGCGTCGTCCACTTTGTCGGCTACAACGTCAGCATCCTTCCCCGTTTCGGCGCCGACTTCTGACGCAGGCGTCGCGTCACCCCCAGGCGTCGCGTTCGTGGCTTCCGCGTCGCCGGCGGCTCGTGTCGGACCCGGTGTCGGTTGGTTGCTTTGCAAAAAATCCCCGAGCCCGTCCCCGCGGTCCTTCGCGTACTTCGCCAAGTGCTTGTTGAAGTTGGAAATGACCTCCATTGGTGGTAACGCACATCGCACCGCGTGTATCCCTAGCGCGTCCGCGAGTCGCGGCATTTGCAAAGTGCCGCCCACGCAGACGGTTTTGTAAAGCGCGAAGAGATTGAGCAAATTTGGCATCGCGCCGCCCACCGACGCGAGGGTCATCTCGTTGAACAGCAACGCCGCGCGGTCGCTGTCGCCGGTGGCGTGAAGGAAGTCGACCTGGAGTGAGGGGCGGTAGTAGTGTTATTTGGGTTAGTATTAGTATTACCAACCGGACCACGGTTTGAGTTTTGTGTGAGTGGATGGTACGCATGACAACAGAAAGAATGCGCGTGAGGCGATCGGACGATTGCACGTTTTCAAGCCTGATGGTTTTTAAAAACCCGGAGAAAAGAGCCTCCGACTGTTTGCCCGTGCCTCTGGAAAATAGGATCAGCCGCGGGTGACCGGGTGGTGTTCCCGGAACCCGTCCGCGTTCCACCCAACCCGGGTGTACCATAGATCAAAGAAAGACGTACCAGATCATCCAAAAACGCGTCCGCGGTGAGTTCCGAAAGGGGCGCGCGCGGCGCCGAGACGGTGGGCATCGGACGCGCTGATGCTATTAATTCCCACGCTGGCGCTTGCTGGTTGTTTTTAATTGCAACCCAGGGGGGCGGGAAGACACGAAAAGCGCGGCGCGCGTGGGTACACGGACTCAAGAGGACGAAGCGCGGTGGCGCGTGTGTGTCACGGGGGCGAGAGAGCTCTCTCGTGAGGGTACTTACGTCGGCCTTTGGGCCGTTAGCACTGACTGATGAGGTGGACGCGATCTGAGAAGAAAGTAGCAGCAGGGCTGGTATCGGACGACGCAAAAAAAAAACAGAATGAGAGAAGACTGGCAGTTCCCAGAGGACAAGCGTTTCGTTCCCACATCGAAGGGCGGTGGTGTCACCGCGCCGCCACGCACGCGCGCTGCGCCAGTCCGCTGGTCTGTCCGTGTCGCACGAAAGGTTGCGTACCCCGGCGTGACGGTTTGGGACCCGTGCGTACCCACGCCTCGCCGGTGCGAACGGGGCGGGTCGGCACATTGCAAATTGATTTGTTTCGAGGGGGACGTTGTTGGTTGTTCGCGGAAAATGTCGGCATCGCAAGGCACCGACCCCCCCAGCTACCCCGCGCGCGTCGTAAGGCACCTCGCCGAGCGCAAGCACGCGGTGACGGCAGGTGTTTCTGACGAGTCCGGGTATCAAGCCGAGCTGCACCGGGTGTTGCGACGGGTCACCAGCGACCCGGCTCGGGGGCTGGCCACGAAGATTTTAACGCTAAGGGCGGTGCTTGAGGCGGGTTTGTGCGACGCGGGTACCGCGGGTGAGTATAAAAATACATGTTTCGCACGCCGCGTGGCGCGGGATGGATCCAAGGACGACGTGTGTGTCGGGACAGCCACCTTACCACCTGGCGAACAGTGTTCAGTAACCGCGCAACCAGTCTCGGAAAAATCAA